>PDWI01004204.1_pt1 | contig 19516 bp, 18 predicted proteins | sample 1430891 | NCBI WGS metagenome assembly PDWI01 (sample SAMN01162508, study PRJNA174530) | Oral metagenome, whole genome shotgun sequencing project. | biome: Marine environment; feature: Marine mammal; material: Swab sample of the gingival sulcus; isolation source: swab sample of gingival sulcus...
AGCCACATCCAGTATTTCGAGTTTCCTCTTAATGCTTTTTCAATCATGACTCCCTCACACTATATAGAAAACAGATGGTTTGGTTCCAAGAGACGGCTTCCGTTGAATCGTTGGATTCTCTGCCAGAACCTTACGGATTTCGGAATCGGGGTCATTCAAATCGCCAAAAGTGAGTGCCCCCACCTCTTTTGCCGCATCAAGACAGGCCGGATTCTTGCCAACCGCCAAACGGTCAGCACAGAAATTACATTTTTCAACAACCCCGCGCATTCTGGTAGGAAACTCAGGATTGATCTCAGTTTTAATATGGGGCCGGGGATCAAACCAGTTAAAACTCCGCGCACCATAAGGACATCCCATCATACAGAAACGGCAACCGATACAGCGGTGATAATCCATCGCCACGATACCGTTATGCTCCATCTTGAATGTCGCTTTAGTGGGGCAGACCCGCACACATGGAGGGTTATCACAATGGTTACACATCAGGATAACATCATTCTCCTTTTCTACATCTGACATATGGTAGGCAGAATGCTCAGGGAAGCCCTGCTCAAAAGGTGCGCTCCATATCCATTTGATCTCATTTTTGGGATCATTATATTCGGGAATATTATGCACCTTATTACAGGCTTGGTGCATTTTTTCCTGAATATCCGGGCGGCCGTAAAGCTTGCGCATGTCAACAACCATACCATAACGCACCTTGCCGCTATTATCCTCACCATGGGCATCATGGGCGGAATGTCCTGCTGTATGCCCCTCTGCCCCATGCCCGGAAGCCTGAGCAAGCTTGCTTACTGCCGGAGCACTTATTCCCGCAAGAGCGGCAACTCCCGCCGCCTTCAAAAATGTTCTTCTTTTCGTATCCATTATTCGGCCTCCTTGATTCCTGCTTTCTGCTGTTGCGGGGTCAGGTGACAATCCCAGCAGTAGGGTTTGACCGATGCGTAGGTATGGCAACGATCACAAAATGTCGCCTTGTTGGTATGGCACTCCATACAGGCTAGCTGCAAACCTTTTTGATACACCTTGCCGTCAACCTCTACAGTTGTGCGATTCCCGTTACGCAGGACATCATCACGCCACTCATTCAAAATAACCATATGCTCTTCCCGCATCTTCTCTGCAGGATAAATACAGTGCTTCTCCCCTCCAGGCGGCAACTCTACCTCCGGCATCGTACTATCCGAAAAGGCGTTGAACCAGAACGGGAAGGTTACCAACAGGACGAAAATAGCCAGCCCTGATATGATTAATCCTTTATTATACATTATATAACTCCTTGTTCCTGTTCACATTTAGAAGACCATAGTACGAAGACCTTCAGGCAGGTCAGGACGTTTTTCTCCCTCCTGCACCAAGGCGTTGGCAACCAGTTCGGTAAGGCCGCAGACATCCACTCCCGGATTCCAGTAATTCATCAGGGAGCTCAGGGTTGCCCGGTCAATAGCGCAGACACAGGCCAGCATGTTCACATCAAATTTCTCACGAACATACTTCACCGCATTGGCTCGCGGCAGACCGGAACGCATACGCAGCTCCATAATTTCGTCAGTATTCAGACCGGTTCCGGAACCGCAGCAGAAGGTCTGCTCGCGAATGGTGTTCTCCGGCATCTCAACCCAGTCAACCACATGATCAAGGATATAACGGGGCTCATCCAGCATACCCATTGCCCGTGCGGGGTTACAGGAGTCATGCCAGGTAGCCTTTACATGGCTGTTACGGCTCTTATCAAGCTTGATCTTGTTATGGCGGATAAGATCTGCTGTGAACTCAGAGATATGGATCATCTTGGTTGACGCCGCATTATGAAAGACCGTTCCGGTGATTGGTGAAACCGGTGTCTCAAGAAAATCAGCAGGGCCGTTCATGGTGTCCATATATTGATGCAGAACCCGCCACATATGGCCGCACTCACCACCAATGATATACTTTACTCCCAGACGCTCTGCCTCGGCATACATCTTGGCGTTGAGCTTTTTCATCATCTCATTACTGGTGAAAAGACCGAAGTTTCCACCTTCAGAAGCGTAGGTTGACCAGGTATAGTCAAGTCCAAGGGCTTCAAAAAGAATCAGATACCCCATTGCCGTATATAATCCGGGCTCGGCAAAAACATCTGCAGAAGGGGTAATAAACAGGATTTCAGCGCCTTTACGGTTAAAGGAGATATTGGGACGAATACCAGTGAGGTTCTCAACGTCATCAACAAGGAACTCCACATTATCCTTAAAGGTATGGGGCTGCAGACCCATATGGTTTCCGGTGCGGTTGGAGTTGGAGGCAGGCTCCAAAATCCAGTTAATCCCCACACCCACCAGATGCAGCAACTCACGCAGCATCATGGTAATCTCAGCAGTATCAATACCATAGGGGCAAAAGATGGAGCAGCGGCGGCATTCGGTACATTGATAAGAGTACATAAACCACTCTTTCAATACTCCGACGGTCATCTCCCGTCCGCCAGCCATTTTCCCTAAAATCTTGCCGGCAAGAGTAAACTCCTTACGATAAACAGAACGGAGCAGCTCGGCGCGAAGAACCGGCATATTCTTTGGATCTCCAGTTCCGAGAAAAAAATGGCACTTATCGGCACAGGCACCGCAGCGGACACAGCAGTCCATAAAGATCTTAAGTGAGCGGAACTTCTCAAGACGCTCAGACAGGCCCTTAATAATAATCTCTTTCCAGTTTTCTGGCAGTTTCCAGTCATCATCTTCTGGAGACCACTCACGGGCATTGGGAAACTCCAGCCCTTTTTGACTGTTGAGATACTCAACCTTTTCCTTTTTGGCAGGATAGGCATAATTCCCCGGTTTAAAAACCGCCGGAATATCCATCCAGTCTCTGGTGGGGATTGCCCCGGTAGCGAGAGAAGGACCCTGCACAACACTTTGTGATAATTGTTCTAATTTTGGAAGCGACATCGTTACATATCCTTATAGTTAGCTCTTATTCTTCCGCCTTCTCTACTTCTTCAGGCTCAGCTTCCGCAGCAACAAGTTCTTTCTCCACCGGAATATCATTGTCCACCATAAACTCACGGAACTCATCCTCATAAGAGGCGTAGGAGTGGGGAACAATATCCGGGTTCCAGGGGTTGATATGCCGCACTGCCCTGGAATTGTTACGCATATTGAGGGTCGGGCTGAAAAAGATACCGCCCATATGCATCAACTTGCTGAAAGGAAAATATGCCAGAAGAACAGACACCAGAAAAATATGAACATAAAAAATCGGGTTGATAGGCGCGTGGATAACAGGATGAAGCGTAATCAATCCTACTATCAATTCCTTGACATTAACGATGTCCGTTCTCAACAGAAAACGCATCAAAATCCCGCTGACAGCAATAGCAAAGATCAATACCAGAGGGAAATAATCATTGATGAGGGAGATATAACGTACATGCCGATTGGTCAGCCGGCGGGCAAAAAGAAGAACACAACCAGCAACAAGGGTAATATCAGTGATATACCAGGTCGGTGCACCAATTTGAAACAATCCATCCCAAAACTCAACCCAGCCTACCCAAAAAGGTACCGGATCAAGAAACAGACGGAAATGCCGTAAAATCACCACCAGAAAAGAGTAGTGAAACACGATGGCGAAAAGCCACAGCCATTTTGACGATTCGTAGGTGATTTTCGGCCCCTTGTGAAGCTCAGCCTTGGTGTTGAAAAACAGGGGTCGGAATGTAAGCACTTCAAGCAGCATCCTGCCAACAACCTGGAGGTTGGTGTCGGGAGCGTCAAACTTGCTATGCTTAATAAAATCCAGCGACTTTGCCTGCCCGCGGGTTGACTGGATGGAAAAAGGCACAGGCGTCTTTCCCCAGTTAATAACCCGATAAATAAAGCCGCCAAGAAAGACCGCAAATGCCAGATACGGGATGGCTACTCCGAAGAAATAACCCATGCCCGGTATCTGCGATCCGACCCCGGCAATCAACGCCAGAGCGATAACCACCAGGAATGAGAAGGAATACTTCATATTTTACCTCACTCAGTTGAACTGCTTGGTTGAACTATTGTGGCGACCACACAAAAGCCACTCTGACTTATGCACGGTAACCGGCCAACTATCTACATAAACATCTATTTTTGCACATTCGGTAATTGTGAATCACTGCTTTTCAGCATTTTTGAAGGACATTTACTATCGGTGAGAATATGGCTGCCGGAACGAATCTCCTCCAGGCGGACTGAATACAGGCGTTCACGATACTGCATATAAATATCAAAGGCCGCCAACAGGCAGAGATCAACGGCAAAATCGAAATCATAGAGTTGATCAACCAGATGCTGATACTCCTTATCTGCGGTAAAAACTTCACGGACGATATGTTTAACGGCATTAAGCGGGGCAAGTGCCTGAGCAGGAGTGAATTCCTGTACTGCCCGAATAGAGATAAACTGCTCAAGGAAAACCTGATATGAAGAACCCTCCCCTCCTTTTACCAGAAGAGGGAAAAGAGAAGTAAAAGCCTGCCGGCAATTTGCGCCTACGGGATTGGCAAAGCTATCCTCCTCTTTTTTAAAAAAGGTAGAAGAAGAGTAGGAAGAGAGAGCATAATCTATCCATCTGGCAACAATCTCATCCTGATGAATACGAAACCCCTCGGTAAGATCAAGCGCTTGAGTCATAGTGAAAAACCTGTAAAAGATACCATTGCTCTTCAGCAAGAGAAAAGAAAATCATAAAAAGACAGACTTTAAAACAATGCTTCTTCTAGCATTTTCCCCACTCTTTTTCAACAGTTTTTTGAACGGCAATTCACTAAAAAACCCTGTAAAGTTAGTTGCTTCCAACACTATTGCTTGTCGTTAAGACGCTCCAGATCCGCAATAACATTCATCCCCTCTTTTATATATGGATCTTTCCTGACCCGCTGTAACCATTTCTCTCTCTTCTTTTCTTTTGTTAACTCCACTCCGTCTTTTTCCGCCTCTTCATCACTTAAGGCATGGAGTTTATAGAGATCCCCCACTTTCTCCTCAGAAAGCTGTGCTTCCAGCCGCTTCCGGCGAAGTACCGGCAAGTTCACAACGACAGCACTTTCCTTACTGCGGGCAACGGCTTTTTTTGCCTCTTCACGAATAAGGGAGAAATCACTATTCCTCTCAACCCGGCTGTGGGAAAGCTCCTTTATCTTGTCAAGATGCAACGACTTGGGCCAGGGCGTTATCTTTACCGGGGAGATGGTATCCCACGGCATACTATAATCAAGATGACGTTCACCCGATTTAATATGGGAAAAGAGACTAGGTAGAATAATATCCGGCTCCACCCCCCTATACTGGGTTGAACCGCCGTTGACACGGTAAAATTTCTGGGTGGTGAACTTCAAAGCACCAAAATCACTCTTTTCAAGTGAGAAAAAAGGCTTTCCCCGATTAAGATCTACCAATTGCTGCACAGTTCCCTTGCCATGCGTGCTTTCACCGCCGATAATAACAGCCCGGCCATAATCCTGCAGAGCCGCAGCAACAATCTCTGAAGCAGATGCAGAAAATTTATTCACCAGCACCACCAACGGGCCGTCATAGGCAACAGATCTGCCATTATTACGAAGAACCTTGCCGTCAAAATGGTTTTTCACCACAACCACAGGTCCAGGGCCAATAAAAAACCCGGCAATATTAACCGCATCAGTAAGAGAGCCGCCACCATCATCCCGCAAATCAAGAATAATACCATCAACGAACTGTTCCTTAAGCTTCACAATCGCCTTTCCGGTATCATCGGTTGCATTCTGATGGGCTTTTTTATCTACCTTCCTCTGCGTGAAGTCACGATAAAAACTGGGGATAAAGATATAACCGACCCGCAGGCCATTCTCTCCTTCCAGTAAGGCCGAACGAACAAAAGTATCCTCCAGCTCAACAACATCCCGAACAATGGTAATATTTTTTTTACTGCCATTTGGCTTTTTCACTGTAAGAATAACAGCCGTTCCCTTAGGCCCCCGAATTAGACGAACGGCATCCCGCAAACGCATTTCGGTAATATCGACTGGATCTTCCCCTTGCTGAGCAACCTCCAGAATAGTGTCCCCGGCCTTAAGCTGCCCGCCCTTAAAGGATGCACTCCCGGGAACAATACTGCTCACCTTTATCACGCCGTCTTCTTCCCGCAACATGGCACCAATCCCTTCCAGACTGCCGCGCATATGGATATCAAACTGCTCTTTTGACGCAGGAGAGATATAGTTTGTATGGGGGCCAAAGGAGCGGGTAACAGCATCAAAGAAACGATCATAATGATCCTGCCGGCTCTCCTGACGAAGACGATGGAAAAAAGAGCGGTTACGTTTTGCGACCTTGGCAATTGCCTGCTGCCAGAGAGCAATATCATTTTTATCGGCAAGAGCATCTTCATCAGCTCCCCCCTCTTTACGCACCTCCTCACGCTCCTTTTCCAGATCAAGGTATTGGGAGATAATCTGCAGTTTCAGGATTTTTCTCCATTTTTCCTGCAATGCCTTCATATCAGGAGCATAACTGCTTTTTTTGGCATCCGTTTCAACCGTATCAACCTTGAGCATATCAAAGTTGCCGACAATGAGCTTTTTCGGCTGACGCTGAAAAGGAGGAATAACAATAACCGTTCCCGGTGTCAGATGCTTCGGAGCAATACTGCTGTTTGCCGCCGCAAGCATGGCGGCAGTTCTTCCCGGGAATCTGGCGGCAATTCCATCCAAGGTATCCCCCCGCAGAATAGTATAATGCTGCTTGGCATCCTCCTTCTCCTGCTGCCGGGAACCATCATTTTCCTCCAGACCAACAACAGAAGTATTGGCCAGAATTGTATCGACAAACTTCTCAACCTCGTCCACACGGGCACCAAATATATCTGCCCCGGCATCGGGCAGTGTGATCCGCTCACCTAATAACTCATCATCAATATCCCTGGAGAAAGCACCCAGATCATCAACATCATTTTGCAGCAAAAAGCGTTTTTGAAAATCAAGCTGTTTGAGATAAAGAGAAAAAATAGCCTGGGAACGCTCATCATCCATCGGGGTTCCCGAATAGTGAAGCACCGGCAGTTGTGCCCCAAGGATATGCCCCAGAATCAAATTTTTCCTTTTGGCAAAAGGTTCCTGCGCAACAACAGCACCAGCCTCTCCAATAAAAAGCAGAGCGAAAAGCAGTAAAAACCCGTATATTCTGATCTGTCTCATTTTTGATTACCCCAACTTCAGCAAAGAAAACCCCAAAAGGGATGCCCGATAAAAAAACTGCTTCAGGAAATAGCCTGTTTCAATAAAAAACGCAACCGGCAGCCATACCAAAAAATAGAGCAGCGGCGGTAAACCAGGATCATTATACTCTCTGACATTCTTATGATCAGCACTTTCCTCAGGCAGAAAAAACAAAAATGTCACCCAGGGCGAAAGGAAGGGAAACGCCAAGTTCTACCGCAAATGCCCGCAGTTCATTCAAAGTACAATTAACCACCACACCGGGCTCGCGCTCTGCACTACAGAGAAAAGCCGCAAGCCCGGCACGTAAATCATCCCGCACCACCGCTTCAAGACACTCCTCTTTCCCCTGCCGTCTGCAAAACAGCGCAAGCCGCCGATAATTGATAATGGCCCGGCCAAGCCCCCTTGCTGCCGGACTCATCCTGGCGGTAAAATCAAGATCCCGCAAAATTATTTCCACAAATCGAGAAACGGCCGCCTGAAACAAAAAATGCCGCTGCATCTCATCCAACTGCAGCTGCGGCCCATCCGGGTGGGATGTCAAATAATAGAGCGAGGAGTGGAATGCCGTTTCCGGCAACTCTCCTGAGTCGCGAACCAGATACCACTCATCCTCAAGTAGAGCTGCAACCGCAGCAGTATCACAAGCCTCCATTATTCAAACGTATGCACCCCTTGCTGCCGCTCGGTTACTGACTCCGGCAAACCGAAGATTTCACGAACCGTATTCAGGCGCACAGTCATATTCGTTCTCCCTGTACACGAGGGGCATTTCAAATATTCCATCGGGCGGTGCAGTACCTTGGCACTCATCGAACGAGCCGCATTCTCCAGAATATCAGACTCTTTTTCCACTCCGCTCAACTTGCCAAAGGTTTTACGCAGTTCTCCCAAAAACATCTCCTCCATTGTGCTGCGCAACTCAAGAATGGTTGGCGTCATGGCAAGAGTTTCCAGATAATGTTCAAACTTCACCGTCTCTTCATCAACAATACGCTCAGCATGAATAGCCTCCCGCTCCCGCTCCTGACGGTTGGAGGCAACCACACTGCTGAGATCATCAATATCATAAAGATATACATTGTCCAGTTCACTGAGCTGCGGATCAAGATCTCGAGGAACAGCAATATCAATCAAAAAAAGTGGTCGCTCACCCCGTGATGCGGCCACTGACTGAATATCATCTTTTGTAATGATAAGACCTGGAGCACCAGTAGAGCTGATAATAATATCGGCAACCGCCAACTGGCTGCAGAGTTCTTCCATGGCAACCGGCTCTCCGCCAAACTTCTCCGCAAGGATCATCGCTCTGGCAAAGGTTCTATTCACCACCTTTACCGACTCAACTCCCTGCCCGACAAGATGCTCTGCCGCCAGTTCAGCCATCTCCCCGGCACCAACCAGCAACACGCTCTTGCCGGAAAAAGAGCCAAAAAGTTCCTTGGCAAGCTCCACTGCCGCCGAACTGATGGAGACAGCAGAGGCCCCGATTTCAGTTTCATTACGGATTCTTTTGGCAACAGTGAACGACTTATGCAACAATTTATTAAGCAGAGGCCCTGTTACCCCCATTCCGGCAGCAAAACGGTACGCCTCTTTAAGCTGGCCGAGAATCTGCGCCTCTCCAACAATCATTGAATCAAGACTGCCTGCCACCTGAAAGAGATGACGCACAGCATCTCTGCCTTCATAGACATAGAGGTACTCCGCAGCCTTCTCTACGGGTATCTCTTCATTGAAAAGGAAATCGGTAAGGCGCTGACGAATCTCTGCTCCGGCTTCTACCACAACCAGCAACTCCACCCGATTACAGGTAGAGAGAAGGTAACACTCTTTCACTCCAGAAATATCCGCCAGCAGCTCCAGATGCCGTTCATAGTCTTGAGAGAGAGCAATTCTTTCCCGCACTTCCACAGGAGTTGTACGGTGATTGACACCCAGCAATAAAATTTTATCAGACTGCATACCCCTCTACTCCTTAGGTAAAAACCTTTTATCTCCTCTATGCTGCATCTCCACGCTGCCCTTCGGAAAAAGAGGAAGAGATATCTGCTTCTCTTTCCGCCAAAAATGCTGCAATCAGCTTATATCCATTGATCTCCTGCGGTACAAAAGAGTTCAGCAGCAACAAAACGGCATTCCACTCCCCGGCAAGGATCTGTTCAACAATACCACCATCCAGCAAATCACGAAAAAGTTTTCCGTGTTTTTCTGCATCATTATCACACCGCAGAACTTCCCGACGCAGCACCGCAAAAAAGGAGACGACATCTTCATAGCCCGGATGGAGTTTCTCTTCCAGAGACGCGCGTAACTTTGCCGCAATAGCGGGGCTGTTTCCTCCGGTAGACACCGTTACCAGAATATCACCTCTGCGAAAATGACCTGGAACATGAAAATCACTTCCAGACGGCTCACTCGCCATATTAACGAGGGCACCCTCTACTACAGCTTCCTGCCGTACCAACTGCTGCACTGCAGGAGAATCTGTTGCCGCAAAAACAAGAAACGCCCCATGCAGATCACCAGCGGCAAATTCTCCTTCACGCCACTCAATCGCTCCCTGCTCCGCCATCTCTTGTAATTCGGCGGTAAGCCTGGGACTGATAACTTTTACCTTTGCTCCGGCACGACATAATCCGCACACCTTGCGCCAGGCAACACGGCCACCGCCGACAACAACGCATCTTCTGCCCTGCAAATTAAGATTTACCGGATAAAGCTGCATCCCTTTTAGACAGTAAAGAAGAAATTATACCCTAAACCAACCGCCGCAACACAGAGACAATAGTAACCAAACCACGGCAGCCGATTACGGCGGATAACATCAAGCAGCAGCTGTATAGCCAGATAGCCGGCGACGGCTGCACAGACGACACCGATCAACAGCGCCCCCCACATTTCCATCGGTGGAGGGGATTCAAGTAGATCTCCAGTCTGTAAGACCGTTGCTCCAATGATGACCGGAATGGACATTAAAAAAGAGAATCGGGCAATGGTCTCCCGTGGAATACCTGCCGCCATCCCTGCAAAAATTGTTGAACCCGAACGGGAGAGCCCCGGAAGAATCGCACAGGCCTGAGCACAGCCCACCAGAACAGCACGCCACCAATTCATCGGCTGGCTTCCCTCCTTGATTCGACCGCAGGCAATCATCAACAGCCCGGTGATAACAAGCATATAATAGGCAACAAGAGTAGAGGTAAAAAGAGCCTCAATACTCTCCTTAAAGGCGAGACCAACAATAACAGCAGGCAGGGTCGCAACAATAATGTAGATATCAAGCAGCAAAAAACGCATCAGCTCCTTATCCTGCCGGCACCGCCAAAAGCAGCAAAAGGCAACAATCATCTGCCACAACTCCTTACAGAAAACGACAACTACAGCAAGAAGCGTTCCCAAATGGAGAAAAATATCAAACGCCAGCCCCTGTTCCTGAAAGCCAAGCAGCTCGGCACCAATCACCAAATGCCCCGAACTTGACACCGGCAAGAATTCAGTAAGCCCCTGTATAATCCCTAAAATGCCAGCTTTCAGCAGTTCCACAGCACACTCTCAAATAATACGTTCAATCGAAAAGATAGACTCAAAAAAAGGAACATACCGCACTACGCAATATGTTCCTTTTTACTAAAAGACAAAAAAAAAGCGCGTTAGCAGCCCTCAACGGCAGCTTTCTTTTTAACAGAGACCTTTACCTTGTCTCCTGCTTTCATCTTGTCTGCTTTTTTGCATGTCATGGTGACTTTATCTCCATCAACAGCATCAACCGTGCACTTCACCTTGGCAGCAAAACCAACAGAAGCACTTCCCAGAGCAAAAACAGTTGCCATCATCAAGGCAGCAATTTTTTTGTTCATAATAATCCTCCAAAAAAAATAATAATTCCGAATACAATTCGGTTTTCCAAAAAAGAGAGCCGCATTCCAGTTGCTCTCCGCATCACCATACTAGGATTTTTCCCGACAAAACGCAACGGCAAAAAAAGGTTATGATCACTGCATCACGTTAGAGATATCCTTTTCCAGAATCTCGTAATGGACAAACCCCTGATAACGTTTGACCACAGCTCCGGCTTTATTGATCAAAAATGCAGTGGGAATACCAAATACTCCTCCAAAATCTCTACCAGTACTATAAGTTGCTTTCAAAACCGGATAATTGATCGCCTCTTTTTTTACGAATGCCGCCACCCTGGACAGCTCTCCATTATCAACAGAAAAACCTACGACAGAAAAATCCTCTCCGGCAAACCGCTGCTGCAGCTGTTTAAGTTCAGGGACCTCCATCCTGCAGGGAGGACACCAGGTAGCAAAGAACGTTATCAGCAGAGTCTTCCCGGCAAAAGCCTTTGAATTTATCTCTTTTCCACTCAACACATCAGGAAGAGAAAAGCGCGGCATATCAACCGCACCAGCAAAAGAAGCAAAAAGAAGAACAAACAGAAAAACAGAGAGAAAAACAGAACGTATTTTCATTACAGTATCCTTGGATCAAAGATTAACAGGTATTCCCCACGAAGGGAGGAAGAGGGATTTACCCAAAAAAATTGCGGTTAGCAACACAATCAGTCAAGGCAGGAAATAACAGCAGTAACATAAAAACTGATGATCTAACAGCAAAAAAACCTCTGTTTTTCACAGTTCCCTTTGTGTAATTTCTATGATATAGTGCTCCCTCAAAAATATTTCGCAACCGGGAAAAGTCAAGCAAAAGGTTTTTCTTTTCCCTCTACCCAGGTAAAGATGCTCTGGATTACAGAGGTTTTATATTCAGAATTCCTAATTAACCACTCTTTCCACGACTTAATATGCACAAGAGACATCTTCTTTTCAGGAGGGACAGCTTTTTATTGCTGCTTATCCTCTTTCTTGTTTGTCAAACCACGGCTCAAGCAAAGGTCGTTGATCAAATTGCCGCCGTTGTCAACGATGATATTATCACCAGTAGTGAGCTGGAAAAGGAGGCAAAGGAGCAATACAAGGCTGCGATGCAGAATGGGCAGAGCGGCGCAGCAGCCTCTCCAGAGATTATTCGCGACAAGACACTCAATTCTATTATTGACCGCAAACTTCTTGAACAAAAAGCGAAGGAGTTAGATATTCAGGTAACAAAAGAGGAAGAGGAGCAGGCTTTTGCCGAAAATGTCTCCCGCAGCGGACTTCCCAGACAGTTCTTTCTACAGGAAATGAACAATGCAGGGTTCAGCGAAGAGACATACCGCAAGAACTTAAGAGCGTCATTACTGCAGAGAAAACTGGTCAGTATTGATGTCCAGTCAAAGATCGTTATCACCGAGGAGATGGTAAAAAGATACTACCAGAAGCATTATGTTTCTGAAGTAGACACCAAGGTCTACAGCCTTTTGCAGATGGGTTTTACCTGGGGATTTGATTCTCAGGGGCGGGAGAGAAGCAAGGAGAAAGCGCTTGAGCTTGCCCGTAAGGTACGGGCTGATGTCCTCATTGGAAAAGACTTCGCCGAAGTTGCACGTAAATATTCCGATCTGCCTTCCGCAGCCGATGGGGGAGATATCGGAGAGTTCACCCTAAACGATATGGCAGAACAGATGGCCCAGGTGGTAGGGAACCTGCGTCCGACTGAAGTCAGTAAAATCATCGAAACAGAGAACAGCTACCAGTTTTTTCAGATCAAAAAGATGAAAAAACATCTCACTGTGGTAAAAGAGACTTTTGACAATGCAGAAAAAGAGATTCGGCAGCAACTCTATCAGGAGAAACTGCGCCAGGCATACAAAGAGTGGATCTCTGAGCTGAAAGAAAATGCCTATATCAGAAAATTACATTAAAAGAGAACAATGTTTGACTCCTCCGTTCATTCTCAGGAAAAAGATACGTTGAAACCGCAAAAAGATTCACTCTCTCCACTGCAGGAGACAAAAGTTCAGGCACGTACAGGAGAGGAAGAAATCTCCCGGCAAACGCCTGAAAAACTTGGCAGGAAACTGAAGAATGCCCGTATCCAGAAAGGTTTGGAGATCGCTGATATACAGCAGCAGACAAAGATCTCCCGCCGCAATCTTATGGCGATGGAAACCGGGTTTTATGACGAAATGCCGGCCTTTTCTTTCTGCCGGGGATTTTATAAAATGTATGCAAATGCTGTTGGCCTTGACCCGAACGATATCGTTTTTCAGTTCGAACAGGAATATAACAAGCATAAAAAAGACGACGATATGCCGGCCTTTGATTTTGACAACCATAGCAAGGATGTTGACTCCATTGCAGGAAGACCCTCACTGCTGGCATTTTCCTCCTTTGGTTTTATCCTGCTGCTGCTGCTTTTCTTTGCCGGCTTCCTCTGCTGGTTCTTCTCATGGAACCCCGCAAGTTTCCTCAGCCAGCAGCTGCAAACGCTCTCACCTGATCGTCACTATGAGATGCCGCTAAGCGGAATAACCACCGGTTCAGGAGAAAAACATTCGCAGCCGACAGCACCAGAGCAGAAAAAACCGCTCTCTTTATGCTAGGCAGGAACAAGGCAGTAAAAACAGATGGAAGATGATGCGCTGGTGCTGCATTCAGTGGAGTTGGGTGAATCTGACCTACTGCTCTCTCTTTACTGTCGGCGTGCCGGGCGAATAACAGCTATCGCCAAAGGAGCACGCAGAAGCAAAAGACGGTTTGTCAATAAACTGGAGATATTCAGCTATCTCACCGTTGATGTTACCATAAAACAGACCCGCTCAATAGCATTTCTGCATCAGGCGGAACTGCTTACCAGTTTTCCCTCACTCCGCAGTAATTATCCAGCCTACCTTTCGGCCTCTGTGATACAGGAGCTGCTTCTGGCAGGGATCAGGGAGGGAGAGTGTGACCGGCAGATATTCCGTCTCTCTCTATGGGCGTTCCACTCTCTGGAGCACAACAAAAAAGAGAAAAAGATCGTCGCTCTCTTTCTGCTGCGCTATCTTGATTATTTGGGCTACCGCCCGGAACTTCGCTTCTGTGGTAAATGTCACCGGGCACCAACTGCCGGCAAAAGATACGCCATCCTCCCGCAAGATGGAATTCTTCACTGCTCCACCTGCGGAACAGGCAGAGACTGCACCATAGAGCCGGGTACAATCAGAATGCTGCAAACGGCACAGGATATGCCTCTTGACAAGCTCAACAGGCTGCAGCCAACGGCAAAAAGCATTTCCGAAGCACTCCATGCCCTCTACTCCTGCTGCCTGCTCACCCTCCAGCGGGAGATACACTCCTGGCAGAACTTTCTCTCTTTTTGCCGGTAACCGGAGCAGGCAAACAGTAAATACAGTTCAAGAACGTGGCAAAATTATATGAAAAATAGCACCTCCGCCCACGGCATCTTCCACAAAAATAGAACCGCCATGCGCCTCTACAACCTTTAACACAAAATTCAACCCCAGACCGAAACCAACACTCTCTTTTTCATCTACGCCCTTGTGAAATTTTTTAAAAATCTCCAGTTTTTCAGCATCACTAACTCCTTTACCAGAGTCTATTACAAAAAGATGAAACGCCGTTTCCTGCTCTACCAGTTTAAGTCTGACGACAGAACCTGCAGAATTATATTTCACAGCATTGTCCAGAAGATTTATCAGCACCTGAGTCATCAATACACTATCGCCAATAAGAGGGCTGACCCTGGCAGGTAAATCGCTTTCAATATAAACTCCTTTCTCCTTGGTAAAATGAACGGCCAGAATCGCATCATTAATCACCTCAAGGAGGTCAAAAGGCAGACGACTCATCATGTTTTCTTCCTTCTCAATACGAGCGATATTAAGGAAATCAGTAATCATACCAGATAGTCGTTGTGCCTCATTAAAAACTTTTTGTGCATACACCTTTTCTTCGCCGCCAAGAGACATTGCCAATAGATCGCCATACCCCATAATAGTCGTCAACGGCAATTTTAATTCATGAGAAACAATATCCACCAGCTCACTTTTCCGTCGTTCCAGCTCTCGAATCCCGGTAACATCAATAAGACTTGCAATAATCCCTTCAAATTCAAATTCAGGGCTTGTTATCCTGCGAACAATCGCCCGCAAATAACGCCTCCGTCCCTGCAAACGCAAAACGGTATCACAAACAATCTCCTCCTGGGGAAAACTCTCGTTAACAAAAAGAGAAAGATCACACTCCTTACGGAATTTCTGATCCACCGCTTTTTCCTGCAAAAGTTTAAAAAACATAGTTAAATCAGGTAGATCATCAGATAAATTGAGTTCTTTCCAAAATAAAGAGAAACCGGAATTTGCAACAACAATCTGCCCGTCATCAACCGCCCAGACAACAAGAGGCAAAACTTCAAAACTCATCAAGTGCTGCACAAAACTATTTTGCAGGGACAGAGTATATATCTTCCGATTGATATTTTTTAAATACCCACTAAATTCTCCGAAGTGAATTGACTTTAAAGGGTCATTATATTCAGTCGACACAGACGGCCGCAAAAGATAAGGCACGGTATAAAAAAAGTCTTTTGTGTTCTTTTCCAGCTTTTCGTTCAGTGCCTTTATCTCTTTTGTAACACCTTTTGTTACCAGCATAAACTCCATGATAGCATAAGAAAAATAACCGGTAATAATGACAAATGAGGGGAGAAACGGATCAAAAAAGAAATTAAAAAAGAACAGCACATAAGACAGCAGAACAAGGAAAGTAACAGCACAACAAACCCGCAAAAGGTTTCCCAGAGGGCTATAATAGGGAAAGAGGAAAAGGAGAATTGCCAATAGGGAAAAGGCAAGTAGATACTGCGTCCAAACGGGTAAAACCCTCAAAAAATTCGAATCAAGCAGATTATTGAGAATTGTTGCCTGGATCTCCACTCCGGGCAGGAGATATTTCTTACTAAAAGGGGCTAGCTGTACATCCCCCATTCCAACGGCTACTGCCCCCACCAGAACATATTGATTGGCAAAAAAACCGGGGGGATACCTCCCCCGTACAACATCTTTGTAAGAGACATAGGTAAAGGTAAATTCCGGGCCGTAAAAATTAATCAACCGCCCGGCAGTATCCCCGTAACCAATCAACGGACTCCATTCAGCCTCACCACTCTCTTTCATTGAGAGGGCAAACGAAGGGAAGCCTTTATCCATTAATCTTATGCGGCGAACAATACCACTGCCGCTCAACTGCGTAGCAATATGCCCCAGCGAGATCCAGGGATTATCAGAAATTTCCGGCTCTAACATCTCTTCATCGTAACTGGGAGCTACGGCCATTACCATAAAGACACCCTTATGGGTAAACAACTCCATATTTTCCAAGTTGCGAGTGAAGATAAGATCGAAGCCAACAACCTTTGCTTCCCTTAATCTATCAATCAGAGCAAGATAATTACTGCGGGGAAAAGGCCACGCCCCAAATTCCCGTATCGACTCTTCATCAATGCCAACAATAACAATATCCTGGCTAGCAGGCCGTTCACCACGTAAAGTAAACAATATATCGAGCATCTGCTCTGACTGATGACGAAAAAAACCAGTCTGCGATAGTAAACCGCATAAAAGTACAACCAACAATAGAATCGCTCCACGATTCATCCAATGCAAATTTAATCCCCACGATAAAAAATTATAATAATATCAACAAAATAAACCCGCCAAGGGCAACGCCTTCAATCCAGCTAAATTCAGGAGAAGGAACGACAATTTCTCTTGATGAGGTCCAGGAACTCATCTCTCCCGTAGTTGCCAGCACCCCCCTCATCCGAACCCAATATTCCCCTGGTTCCAGCGACTGGGGTTTGTATTCAGTATTTTCAAGGCCGCTGCCTCTCTCCACAACTTTAGAAAACTTTTTGTCCTTTGCGATTTCAACATCATAAAGAATACCTTCTCCCATAGAAGGCCAACGCAAGATCACATCATCTTTGGAGGAGGGAGGCGGCATGGGGCCAAGACTCGGTTCACCCTTAAGCACAACCTTTTCTGTTCGGCTGAAGTTGGAACGAAAACCATCCTCAGCAACCGCCAAAACCCGAAAATAATACGTTCCGGCAGGAGCATCTTTATAGACATACTCCAATGTCTCAACCTCTTTCTCTACTACAGGAGCTGAAAAATTTTCATCCTCTGCCACCTGCACCAGATAGTGCGCATCCCCCTTTCCCTTCAGCCAACTACTCTTAAACGAAGTACCAAAAATGGGCAGTCCACCATTCCGGGAAGATAACATTGGAGGCCCTGGGGTTGTTCTCAAGCCAAAAGCAACAGGCCCTGCAGGGCGGCTCTCAAGTTGTGCAGGATTCACTGCCGTAAAAAACGCATAATACTGGCCATCAACAAGGCCGACAATGGAGAAGACACCATCTATTGAGTCACCTTCCCATACAGACTCTTCCCCGGCTTCATCGGTACAAATACGTAGTTTACTGCCATATCCATCTTTTAACAATGGTGCCGGGATATGAAACGCCTCGCTACGATACATAGGTTTCACCCTGGGAGGCATGAGCGGAGCAGGCAAGACTTGCGGAGCCGTCGGCGGAGCACCCTTTTTCACCACACTTCCGGTACCTTCTTTTACTTCTATTTCTGAATCTGCAGCAGAAAGCGTTACCAGGCCTCGAAGCGTCTCAACAATATTAACATCTTCATCTATTTTTACCCGGTAAAAGGTTCCTCGAACCCCGGTAATGGCGAAGGGTGTACGAGTACGTACCGTCTCATTTTCCTGCAGCTTCCGCTGAACATCAACAGAGATATTCCCTCTCTCCAAGAAGAACTCTGCCTTCAAGCTACTATCAACTAGGCGAAAAAGATAGGTAAAAGAGAATTTTGACCCACTGGAAACACGAATATACCTGTTGTCAGACAAAACTATATAAACAAAACCTTCATCGCCCGTTATCAATGTCTCCCCGGCACGAATCTCATCACCCTTTTTTACCTGCCCAAGGGAAGCACCACCTCTCCCTTGACGCATCACCGGGCCGGAAACAGAAGCAACGGTGGCAAAAGTGTTCTCCCTTTTTAACAGCTCAAAAGGGATACGGATAATATCACCGCCATAGATCTTGTAAGGTGGAGTCAGTTTATTGATCCTTGCGATCTCCTTCCAGTGGTATTTTGAAGTGCAATACTCCCTTGTTAATTGAATAAGAGAAGAGCCTTTATCAATACGCACTGGAATAAGAAGCATCTCCTCCTCATTCCCCCCTGCACAGGCTATACCCTCAAAAAGGAAAATCGACAAAAATAGAACCGTAAGCAACGTTACTCTTGGGCCGCGGCTAATCCTGCGAAAGATATGAACAAACATGTTATCTCCTGAAAAACAGCATGCAGTCTTCACTGCTGAAACAAAAAAGGACTACCCCTCCCTGAACATATAACCAACACCGGTAACCGTCTCAATTTTACCTCCAACCGCCCCGGCAGCAACCATCTTTTTTCTGATATTTGCAATATGCATGACCAGAGCCTTTGTCTCGGTCTGTTCCTTATACCCCAGCACATCACCAAGCAGATCCGCATAAGAGACAACACGCCCTCTCTCTCGTACCAGGTGCCAAAGAAGTTCAAACTCTGTTTTGGTTAAACGTACAAGTAGGTCATTAACAAATACTTCCCGTGAAGAAAAATTGATTCGAACATTCCCCAAACCAAGCGTTTCATTCTCTTTGGATGCATTTTCAATTAAGACCCGCCGAAGCACACTCTTCACTCGTGACAACAGCTCACCAGTACTAAAAGGTTTGGCTATATAATCATCGGCCCCGGAATCAAGCCCTTCTATCGTATCCTCAACGCTGATTTTCTCCGTAAGCATAATAACCGGAGTATGATCACCATTTTGCCGCAAACGAACAAGCAGGGTAAGCCCATCTTCATAAGGCATAATAATATCAAGCAGTATAATATCGGGACGAAACGACTCTACTCTTGTAAGTACATGCCGGCCATCTCTCTCCTCCTCAACAACAGCACCCTCCTTTTCAAAAAAAGTTTTTAAAAAGGAGAGAACCCCGTCATCATCCTCCACCACCAAAATTTTTACATCTTTAAGCTCTTTCATCTCTACAAATTTAAAGTCTGTTTACGGTGCCGGAATTCAGGCAAACCCAAAATAATCCACACCGATCAATAAACATAAAACCATAACCAGACACAAGCAGTGCGGCCTCTACATACAACGACGGGAAAAAACAGATTTTCCTACAAAAAAAAGAGAAACTGATTAAATTTTACAGATAAATTTTTATTACAAGAGTATAATACGCACTGCTAAAAATGGTAAGGCGCTGAAATTCCATGTAAACAGTAAACAGTAAACAGTAAACAGTAAACAGTAAACA
>PDWI01004205.1_pt1 | contig 19515 bp, 10 predicted proteins | sample 1430891 | NCBI WGS metagenome assembly PDWI01 (sample SAMN01162508, study PRJNA174530) | Oral metagenome, whole genome shotgun sequencing project. | biome: Marine environment; feature: Marine mammal; material: Swab sample of the gingival sulcus; isolation source: swab sample of gingival sulcus...
TATCTATGATTGGGAGGAAGATGTCAAGCTTGGCGATTTGGCGGAGGATAAGGCTCAATTACGCCCCCACATCGTTTGGTTTGGCGAAGCCGTGCCTGCTATAGAGGAAGCTATTGAGCTTGTGGAGTCTGCCGACATCTTGCTTATTATTGGCACGTCAATGCAGGTCTATCCTGCCGCAGGCTTGATTAACTATCTCCCCTACGGCAGGCCAATCTACCTAATAGACCCCAAGCGACCCGAAGGCTCTCTCCCACCCCAAGTTCACTTTATTGAAGCGACCGCCTGCAATGGTATCCAAAGCTTTGTCAAGTTACTAAAGGAAGAGCTATAACTCTCCCAACTCTAAAAAAAAAGAGTAAGCCCATTTATATTTTGATATGATTGACTTTATTTAGCTATCTTTGTTATAATAAAGAGTTTAACAAACATTCGGAATGAAAGAGAAAATATCCAGACACATCATCAGACTGCTCTCGACATTACTCATCGGAGCAAGCCTCTATGCCTGCCAAGACGGAGGACAAAGTTCTAACAAACAGGAGCTTAGACAAACTGACAGCCTTGATTTTTCCTTTAAGACAAAGCTAAAATACGCCAAAGGCTTCAGCATTACACCTCACGAAGGATATAAGCTCATTGAAGTGTTACACCCTATAACAAAGCAGGTTATGGCGACTTATGTAACGACTTTATCTAAAAATCTTGTCCCAGACAGCCTAAAAACACGAGCGAAGGTCGTTGAAGTGCCAGCCAAGACGATTGCCTGCCTCTCTACGACACAGTTAGCAGCCTTAGATTTGCTTGGTCTGCACGAGACGCTCGTTGGCAGTGCTTCGCCTCAATACATCTGGAACAAGAAGTTGAGCAAGCGTGCCGACGAGGGTAAGATTAAATCCCTAAGTCAAGGAATGAACACCAATGTTGAGCTGATTGCAGCCTTAGCTCCAGAGCTTCTGATGCAGAGCTTTATGGACAAGACTGACACCGATGGTAAGCTCAGCAAGCTTGGCATCACGGTGCTATACAATAACGAATGGAAAGAGCCTAATCTCCTTGGGCGCGCCGAATGGCTTAAGTTCACGGCACTCTTTTTCTGTAAAGAGCACGAAGCAGACAGCATCTTCAATCAGATAGAGCAAAACTATATGGAAGTCAAAGCCCTAGCCCACACAGCAAAGGCTCAACCTAAGGTGATGTACGGTTACGACTACCGTGGAACTTGGTATTTGCCACAGAATGATACTTATGTAGCACAGACCTTGAGAGACGCGAATGCCAATTTTAAGGGAGCAGGCGCAGGGAACGGCAGTACGCCGAAGAGCTTCGAAGAGGTGTACGACAGCTACCACGACACAGACTTTTGGCTCACGACACAAGGCAAAGTGCAGAGCTTAGCGGACTTTCTTAGCTCTAATGAGCGCTATGCAGACTTCCACCCTGCACAAATCAAACAGGTCTATTGCAATAATAAGCGAGAGAAAGCCACTGGAGGCAACGACTATTGGGAGAGTGGCATTGCACGCCCAGACTTACTGCTCAAGGATATGGTCAAGGTGCTACACCCTGAGCTACTTCCTGATTACGAGACAACCTACTGGCAACACCTCAAATAACGAATAAATGCGACGTAATAGCTTCATCTTTTCCTTCATCGTCCTCGGCATTCTGCTGACTTTCTGCCTAGACCTAATGCTAGGGAGCGTGTCTATTCCCTTTGAGGCTCTGTGGGACGCCCTACAAAGCTCTAGCGCGAATAAGTCGTGGGACTACATACTGCGCGAGTTCCGCCTGCCAAAAGCTATTACGACCTGCTTCGTCGGCGCAGGCATTGCCACGACAGGCCTGCAGATGCAAACCCTCTTCCGCAACCCCTTAGCCGACACTTCTATCCTAGGTATTGGACACGGCGCGAGCTTCGGTGTCGCATCCTTCGTACTACTCCCCTTCTTATTTCCAGCATTAGTCCCCAACAACTTACTACACAACTACTGGGGCTTGATTATCGCCTCCATCGTGGGGGCTTTCATTGTCCTTATAATTATTAGCTTTATTGCCAGTTACCTCAAAGATATCGTCTCATTGCTCATTGTGGGGATAATGCTCGGCTTCATCACAGGCTCTTTAGTCTCTGTCCTGCAATACTTCAGCGACCCTGAAGCCCTGCAGAGCTTTATCGTTTGGACATTTGGCAGTCTCTCAGGCACAACGTGGACACAGCTCTATTTTATGATGCCTATCGTAGGGCTTGCCCTTGTGGCATCGCTTTTCCTACCCAAGAGTATGAACGCCCTACTCCTCGGCGAAAACTACGCTCAGAGCGCTGGAATCAACGTCCAAGCGATACGCCTTGCCCTGATAATCCTCACAGGTATCATCATCGGCACGCTAACCGCCTTTGTAGGTCCTATTGGCTTTATTGGGATTGCAGTGCCACATATCGCACGCCTTGTCTTCCGCACCGCCAATCATCACATACTTATCCCTGCGACAATGCTCCTCGGCATTTGGCTGATGCTCCTCTGTGATATTATTTCACAGCTACCGATGGCGAGCGCGACCCTACCGATTAACTCGGTAACAGCCATTATCGGCGCACCGATTGTCATAATGATTATCCTGCGCAATAGGCGCGAACGTAGTGCTTTCTAAGCAAAAAGAAAAATAAAAGCGAATGGCGCAAGTAAAAGAAATCGTTAAGCTCAAGCAACTAACCACAGGTTACAAAGGAAAAAAAGGGACGAAAACTGTCTCCCAAGACCTAGACCTTAGTGTCAGACAGGGGGAGTTCGTCGCCCTGCTGGGGACTAATGGCTGTGGTAAATCAACGCTATTGCGTACGATAGCAGGACTGCAAGAAAGTCTTGGAGGTCAGGTCTTGATTAATGGCACAGATACGAATAGCCTTGACAGCAAGGCTAAGGCGCGCCTCTTAAGCTTAGTCTTGACGGATAAGGTCTTGACGAATTATTTCATCGTTGAAGATATCGTTAGCATTGGGCGCTACCCTCATATAGGCGCTCTGGGCATCTTATCCGAGACAGACAAAGCGATTGTCTCAGAAAGCCTCAAACAGTGCAATCTGGAGCATTACAGACACCGCGCTTACTCCGACCTCAGCGATGGTGAGAAGCAACGCGTGATGCTTGCACGCGCCTTAGCGCAAGACACCCCTCTGATGATGCTAGACGAACCAACGGCACACCTTGACCTACCAAGCCGAGTAGCGCTGATGAAGATGCTCCGCGAGCTAGCGAAGCAGACGCAGAAAGCCGTCCTGCTCTCCACACACGAGCTAGACCTTGCCCTGCAGTGGTGCGACACGATTTGGCTGATGACAGCAGACGGAGCCGTTAAGCTCGGCGCACCTGAGGACTTAGTGCTAAACGAAAGTTTCTCGGAAGTCTTTAACTCAGAACTATTTCACTTTGACGTCGGCTCAGGACTTTTCAAGCTCAACGCAGGGCATCGTGGCACGATACATATCACAGGCGAGGAAACAAAGCGTTTCTGGACAAGAAAAGCCATTGAACGTGAAGGATTTATATCGGTCAGCACTGTAGATAAAGCCGACTATTCTATCGTGATTAAAGCCGACAAGTGGCTTCTTAGCCATAAAGGCAATACCCAAACCTGCAGCTCTATAAAGTCATTATGCCTACTCCTGTCTGAGGAATAGACATAATGCAAGCAAATGTTTTACTGCGAAGCTTTATCTAAATAGAGCTTATTTTGTTTGCTACTTAATAACAAAGCCTTTCCCCTGTTTGTCTAGGGGAAAGGCTTTGCTAATTGTTATTCTATTATTTCAGTAGAATAAGAGTAATTGAAACTCTGTCAAGAAGCTTTAAGCCTCTGCGACAGAAATACCAAGCTTAGCAAGGAAGCCATCACTCAATTCCTTACGAATCATTTGGTCAATAAAGAACTCTTTCTTCTGAATAAAGTCGCCCGATAGCGTTGGTTTCATTTCAACACGCGTCTTGTACTCCGAATTGTTTGTTATTTCCCAAGCTAACCATTCACGAACAAACATGTTTACTTGACGAATACCGCCTTGTCCTGAGCCTGAAGTTTGAACTTCGTGAACGTTGAAGCGAGGGAAGTAAGACAATGTTTCAAGAACGTTAAACTCAATTTTATCTTCTTTATAATCAAAAATATAACTCTCTTTTGTAAGCTTTTGCTCTACAATTTCTCCGTAGTCAAAGACTTCATTAAGCACACAGCGCTCCCCATCGAAACCCATATAATGTAGTCCGTCCTCTGCTGCCACAAGGTAGTAGATATTCATATCCACTTCTCTTGTAAGCGTAATAAGCTCTTTCTGACGTTCTTTAAGACGCTCCCAAAGACCAACCTTCTCGCTCATCTTTCCACTATACACACCATAGAGTTTCTGTCCTTGAAGAGCCTGCTTCAGAAGACCAAACTTATCAGAGTTTGTTAGAAACTCGTCCATAAGCTCCTCACTCTTCTCCGTCCACTCTTGCTCTGCCTCTGCCTGATTGGCATTCATTTTTGCCATCATTTTAGGAAGGACAAACTTCATATAGATAGGTGTCCCAATAAGGAAAATTGCAGCAATAATAATGATAATTGTTAAATTCATAATGCTTTCTGATTTTTTATTTGTTTATATAATTAACGGTAGTTTGGTTTAGCATTGCCATTCTCATCGGCTTCAAAAACATCTTTTGGAGCTGTCTTATCTCGCAATTTAGCGAATACAACAAAACCAATTATAGCAAGAACAATCAAGCCCAAGCCTTCAAGATAAAAGCCGACAAAGAGCAAAAGAAGACCTAGCAATAAAAGCCCCCACATTGCATAATGCAAGCGATGAGCTATTCGGTGCAGAATAGAAGAGCTTTTCTTTCCACCTTGTTGTATTGATACTCTGTCAAAATTCTTCATCTCTATGATATGTTAATACTACTTGATTTGAAAGACTACATTTGAGCTTCAAACGCAACTGCAACAACAAAGATATATATTTTTTCTCAAAAATATACACTTAAAAAATATTTTAATACCCCCAATCACTTGAGAAAGTTTAGCGGAAAACTTTTGAAAACTTAGCGCTAAACTCAAAAAAGTTTTCCCATAAACTCATTTGACTTTTCCGCTAAACTTTTTGATCCGTTTCAGGGCAAGCGTTATTCAACTAAAATACAACAACTTAAGAACTCCCATAAAAAGGGTTCATTGCCGAGAATCTTCATTTGCTGAAATCTTCGATAATTGTTGCTAATACCATAAAATAATCGTACTTTTGCTTTAGGCAATGATAATCAGACCCTTATAAGACTTAGACGAAAAATTTCAATAAATAGATCATCAACAATAAATATATTCAATATGAAAAAGTCATTATTCTTTTTGATGTCCTTAGTGCTCGCCACAGCGACCGCTTTCGGACAGATTACGATGCCTGCCTTCGATGGAGGCAGTAGCGTCAAAGACGTTAGCAGTGAAACCGCCTTCTACGACGCAGGCGGTCAAGACGGCGATGCCAAAGCTTGGCAGAATAAAGCCATTACCCTTAAGCCACAAGCAGGGAAGCTTTTAGAAATTACTTTTACTGAGGTCTCGCTCAATTCAGGGACGTATATCTCGATTTTCAACGGCGAGAAAGCCTTAGACGAAGATTATGATTACACTTTTGATGAAACAACTTATTCTGTGCCTTCTGGCGAAAGAATGAAGATTGAGAGTGGAGCTACAGTACCAATTGTAATCCGTAGTGTTGCTCCGTCGAAGCCTCTTACAGTTATGTTGCACAGCGAAGGCTCTCCCGGTGCTGGTTGGGTCGCAAGTGTTAAGAACGTTGATGCTCCGCCTGTAGTGCCTGAAGATGCCCCAGCAGTGGTAAACATTAGCGAAATGCCTAAAATCTATCTCGTAAATGATGAGATTGATTTCTACGACGATGGCGGTCAAGATGGCAAAATAACAGAAGGTTTTGAGGGATATGTAACCTTTAAGCCCAAAGATGCAAGTAAGTTTATTAAGATTACATTCAATAAGCTTGAGCTATTTGACACAAACCCTTCAAGGAATGATAAACTTGAATTCTTCAAAGGAACTTCAACTGAAGCTGCAAATTTGATTAAAACGCTCCTAGATGAGCCGACACCAATTACAATCAAATCAACAGAAGCAGGGCAAGGCATTACCGTTAAGCTCAAGAGTACAACGGGCGTTCCTAAAGCAGGTTGGGAAGCTAAGGTCGTAGAGTTTACGCCTTCGCCAATGGTGTTCAAATCATTGACTTCAGCTAAGGGCGAAGAAGGCGAGGTTTCAGCAGGAGCTAAAGACGTTAAGATGATGAATTTTGTTGTTAAGACGGAATCTTCTCTGAATGCGCTTACGCTTGATAAAGTTAAGCTAAATCTTGGCACAGACTTTGCCCTTGTAAAAGCAGTTAAGCTCTACGGCTATGATGCTAAAGGCGAAGAAAAACTTCTTGCTACAGCTTCGGTTTCTGCAGAGGAACTAAGCCTTAATCCGACAGAAACTTTTGCTCTTGCTGAGGGCGAGAATAAATTCTTTGTCTCTTATGATGTTTCAGACTCTGCAGAGAATGGCAAGAAACTTTCAGCTCAGCTCCAAGCAGTAACGCTTACAGCTTCGGAGCATCAAGCAACAGGTAGTGAGACCTTCGAGCGTACAATTAAAAACGTTTACTACTCTAAGGTTGGCTCATTTGAACAAAAGGTTTCAGGCGAATGGGAATTTACCCACACAAAACAATCCAAGTATAGCGATAACTATAAGGCAAATAATAAAGATGAAATCATAACATTCTTGCCTGCTAATGATGATGAGCAAATAGAACTAGAGTTCAAAGACTTTGTCATTTATATGTCCAATAGTTCTTATGGCGGCACAAAGGCTAAGTTCGTCATTTATGATGGCAAAGGAACTAATGGCACTGTTCTTTGGGAAGCAACAGCGGACAATAAAGACAAAGGTCCTGAAACAATTATTCGCTCGAAGAGTAGCGACGGAGCGATAACAGTTCTGTTTAACTCTAAGACAACAAGCTCTTATTACACAGAGAAAGGTTGGCACGCGACAGTGCGTAGCTACAAGCCTTCGCCAATGACTTTTGATGCTCTTGAAGTTACTCAAGTAGAAAAGGATAACCCTGTTATTCCAAACAAGGATAATCAGCCAATCCTTTCACTTAATTTTAAGACTTTAGGAGGCTTAACCCCTATTCAATTAAAAGGGCTTAAGCTAAACCTTAAGGGTGCTGAAGGATATCTAAAAAACATTAAGCTCTATGCTACAGAAGGTAAAGGCGAATTTGCAACAAGCTTCCTCCTCAAGACACTTATTCCTCAGGCTGGAACTTTTGAAGTTGCTTTGGACAATGCCTTAGTTGAAGGCGAAAACTTCCTATGGCTCTGCTATGAACTCAAAGGAGCTGTGCCAAGTGACACGCCGTTTGACGCCAAAGTGGAGGCTTATACGCTCTCTACTGGCAGCGAAGTTCCTGTTGATGCGAGCCTAGGCAACCCTGATGGTGAACGTATTTCTAAGAATATCTATCTGCTAGAAGAAGGAACAGAGATTAAAGATGTTCAGGTAACGTCTTCACTTCTTTTCTATGATGACGGCGGTAAAGATGGAAACTTAACCAAAGGCATTAAAGGTGCTGTACACTTCATTCCTAACGATGGCGAAGAGATTCATCTAATCTTTAAGAAAAAGCAAGACCTCTATTCCAAAGACAAACTGATTATTTATAATGGTAAGTCAAGAGAGAAAGCTGATGAATTGCTAAAAGTTAATCCTTATAAAAAGCCAAAAAGTCCAATTATTTCTAAGGCTAAAGACGGCTCACTAACAGTTGACTTCTCTGCATATAAGTACGGTAAGGCTAGAGCAGGTTGGGAGATCGAAGTCATTTCTTACAAGCCTCTTCCTCTAAGCCTTGAGTCTGTCGCTTCGGAAAAAGCGAATGACGAAACAACAGCTTTAGCAGGAGCGAAAAATTCCTTCATCACGCTTACAGCTAAGGTTGTGGGAGATAAAGGAGAGCTTGCTCCTCTACAAAGCTTAAAAGTTGAGACAACAGGTACGACAGACGTAGCAGATATTGAGAAACTTTTCGTTTATGCTACAGAAAAGGCAAGCCTCTTCACAGAAGCTAAGCTTGTCGGCGAAGCAACACCTTCGGCTGACGGCTCTGCAACAACGATTACAATCAAGCAAAATAAGTGCAAGGTTTCTGAAGCTGGCGAGCATAAATACACCCTCGTTGCTCTGACAAAGGCTAGCGCTAAGGCAGGCAACACTATTGCTCTAAAGGCAAGCGAAGCTAATGAAGAAGCGATAGATGCTACCCTTACTGTCTCACGCACGATCAAAGAAGGGCTGAAAGGCACTTATATTGTTGGAACAAGTGCAGACGCTAATTACAAGGACTTCGAAGAAGTGCTTGAAGCTCTTAAGGGAGGCGTCTCAGGGGCTGTAGTCTTTGAAGTAGAAGACGCAACGTATCCTAAGTTAGAAATACCTGCTGTCAATGGTCTTTCTGAAACAAATACTTTGACAATTCGTCCAAAGAGTGGCGAGCGAGGGGGCGTAATCTTTGAAAGCAATAAAAGCAAACCTTCAGGCTACGATCCTAATCCGCAAGACTACAGCGTTATCCATCTGAACAACACTTCTAACATTAAGCTTGAAAAGCTTGTAGTAAAGACTAATCAGAATGATTATGAGGGTGTTATCTTAGTTCAGAGTAGTCCAAATGTAAGCATCAAAGACTGTAAGGTCATTGCTCCAAGGGGCGTAAGTATCGCTGAAGATGTAGTCTTAATTAATTCTATTGGAAATGGAGAAGATCAAGTAAGCCTTGCCAATAAGCTAAACATTGAGGACTGCGAACTCATTGGAGGACGCCAAGGGATCTACATCAATGCCAATAAGTATCCAAATGAAATGCCTCAAAGAGACATCACGATTAGGGGTAACCGACTTAGCAACCAAGGCTCATCAAGTATCTACAGTGGTCGAGTTCAAGACCTGCTTATCCAAGGCAACCAAATCACAGGCAACGGCGAGGCAGGTAATGAATACTTCGCAATGGATATTGTCTTGATGAAGGGTATCACGGTTAAAGATAACGTTATTGAGGCGTACGGTATGACTAAGACCAAGAACAACCTTACAATCTGCGGTCTACAGCTTCGCCAAGCTGTCCCTGAAGATCTCAAAAAGTTCACAGGTCACAATACCATCATTAACAACAGTATTCGCCTAGTGCCTAATGCAGAGCAAAAGGCTTATGCCCTAGCCTTCAAAGGCTCTAAGCACGCTAATCTAGCTATAGTTCATAATACTGTGAAGATTATTGCGCCAAACAGCACGGATCAAAACGAGGAGACTTCTATTGTTAAGTTCCTCGGCGGTTCTAAAAAGGAATTTGAGAACATTAATCTCTATGGCAACCTCTTCCAGAACTTAGCTGAAGGCTCTGCTTATCAAATCTTTGGTTCTTGGGACAAAACAGGCATTAAGCTTAGCTATAATGCCGTCTATGCAAGCACAGAGAAGTTTGCCCATATTGGAACAGAGGATAAGACTTTTGACGAGTGGAAGGCGCTTATTACAGAAATCTACCACGACAAGCTAGCAAAAGCAAGCTTCCGTAACTTCTCGTCTATGGAGCTTGACGAAGAGGCTGAGTTTACTTTCGTTCCTGTAGGAGGTCCTGCTCAGAAGTACGACATCACTGGCAAGGAGCGCAAGAACCCATCTACGGCTGGTGCTTACGAGTTTGTAGAGGGGTTAATTCCTACATTTGCCGAAGGCTATCCAAAACAAGCTGATGTTACATTTGAGTCGGCTAAGCTTGAATTCAAAGTGAATGCTTCGGGTAAGATGCTTTACATCGTTAAGAAAAAGGACGAGACAGCTCCAACACTTGAGGAAGTATCTAAGAGCGACAAGTCGCTCAGCCTTGAGACGAACAAAGTTGCTGAACTCCCTCTTGCAAAGCTTGAGGAAGCAACTCAGTACACAATATACACACTTCTAGTTAGTCCTCGCGGCGAAAAGGCGACGAAGCTTGAGACATTTGACTTCACAACGAAGAAAAAAGTCGAACCCCTTGAGCTAACGCTTGCAGAGGTTCAGCCTGCTGTACAGAAAGATCAAGCTGTTCATCTCGTGGCTGAGCACCAAGGAGGTCTTGCTCCATTTACTTACAAGTGGACAAATGCCAAGGACGAAGTTCTTTCTACTGAAAAAGCCTTCGACTACACACCTGCGCATAGCGAAGTTATCTTCCTAACGCTTAAGGATAGTAAAGGGCAAGTGCTTAAGTCACAGACAACCCTTATTGTAGAAGGCGTACAGGCTGTTGCAGGCTTTGAGGATCTTAAACTTGAAGACGACAGTTATTGGCGAGGCGATGAAGATAGTGCAACGCCTAATAGCACTTTCTACAGCGGTAGCTATAAGTTTGCAAACTTCTTTGATAAGAAGAATAATTACTTCAATGGCTTCGCTTATAGCTCTGAGACAAGTACTAGCTTCGATCCGCTTAACTTCAGCAAAGAGCAATTCAGAAACGTTGTCGGTTCTGGGGTTGAAGGCTCGCACAACTACGCCGTAGTTTATACAGGAGGTAACAGCGCTTACCTTGAGGTTAATAACCAAACAGAGGGCGAAGACCTTGCAGGCTTCTACATTACGAACACTGCTTGGGTTAAGCATTGCTCTGAGCACGGTACAGGTTTTGGAGCGCAAGCAGATAAGCCTTTCGCTAAAGGCGATTATCTGAAGCTAATCATTACAGCAGATAATGGAGTGTCTCTGACTTACTTCCTTGCTGACTACCGTTCAGATAATAGCAAGGAGCACTATACGCTAGACAAGTGGGCTTACCTTGATCTTTCGTCTCTTGGTAAGATTAAGAAGTTAAGCTTCAAGATGGACGGCACACGTCAGACAACTTGGGCAGGTCAGTCATCAACGACTATTCCTACTTACTTCTGTATGGATAACCTAGGCGCTCAAGCGAAAGAGCAAGCAGTCCCAGTAGAAGTCTTCAAAGACAAGCTTTCTACTTTTGACCTGCATAAGCTTCTTGACAAGCACCTACCTACTGAATGGAAGGACGTTGCTAAGTTTAAGCTCAATGATAAAGGAGATAAGTCTATCTTAGACTTAAATCTAAAAAACAATCAATTAAGCTTCAAGCTTGCTACGACTGGAGATTTCCACACGGGCGTTATCGCTCAAGGACACGGAGAAACTCACTACTTTGACATTACGATCAAGTCTATTGAAGACACTGCTCTTGAGAGCCTTGAGGCTAATAGTCTGGTCGTTTATCCTAACCCTGCGATTCATTCTATTGAAATGAACGAAAGCGGCCTCGTACGCATCTACAGCCTAAGCGGTAAGCTTGTCCTAGAGCAAGCAAATTATCAAGTTGGTGCACGCCTTGATATTAGCCACTTACCAAGCGGAACGTACATCGTGAAGCTCGGCAGTCAGGTAGAGCGCTTCATCAAGCGTTAATCCTTTTGGACTGATGAACACTTAACGAAAGGGCGCTGTGCTTACTGCACAGCGCCCTTTTCTTTTGCCCGCTCCCCTACTCTAGCAAAAGCTCTGCCTTATAAATTTCATTTCACTCCGCTGTGTAAAAGTTTTCACTCCCTTGTGTAATATATTTCACAGCGCTGTGAAATTAAGAATGTAGCTAAAGCTTGAGGACAAATTGCGCTTGTAATAAATTATGCCTACCTTTGCAGTGAATGATAAAAGGGGTGCTGTCTTGCATTAAGACGGCTGAGAAGAAACCCTCAACACCTGATATAGTTAATACTAGCGTAGGGATTTATCAAGACTTCATAGTCTTTTTAGTTATTTATATCGTTCCTCTCTTTTACCCCCTCTAAAGGTGGTAAAAAGGAGTTGCCTCCCAAGAGAGGCAATAGAACGAATAAGCAAAGAAACAACCTTCATTCCTCCCTTGGCGGGAGGTGGCAGTGAGCGGTCGCTGAGCCTGTCGAAGCGTAGCGAACTTGACGGAGGGGGTTCTAAAACTAAAAAGATACTAAAGTCAAGGTTTCTTCACGAGCCATTTCCTTTGGTCTCAACAGCACTCCAATAGTTTTAATTAAATAATAGATTCTAATGAAGAAGCATTACGTACTATTGGCAACGCTGGGAATAATTTTCTCAAACAACTTATTAGCACAGAGCAAAAAGCTCGAGCAAGACTCCCTAAGAACCTTCGAACTGGAGGAAGTCTCCGTCCTTGCGACAAAGATGAATAAGACCACGCCGATGACTTATTCAACGATTAAAAAGGGCGAAATTAGCAAGTCTAACCTTGGGCAGGATATGCCTTTTCTTCTGCAGATGCAACCTTCTGTCGTTGTGAGCAGTGAAGCAGGTACTGGTCTTGGCTACACTTATATGCGTGTTCGTGGCGTAGAAACGCGAGGCATTAACATAATGGTCAATGGCGTGCCGCTCAACGACTCGGAGAGCCAAGGTGTCTTTTGGGTGAATATGGCAGATTTTGCAGGCAGTACTGAGGAACTTCAACTTCAGCGTGGGGTCGGTTCTTCAACTAATGGAGCAGGAGCTTTCGGAGCGAGCCTTAATATGCGTACAGACAAGCTATCCAACAAGCCTTATGCCGAACTTAACTTAGGCTACGGTTCTTACAAAACACAGAAACAAACGCTTCGCCTTGGCTCTGGATTGCTCAAAAATCATTGGGCTATCGACGGACGTATTTCTCGAGTTAAGAGCGATGGGTACGTAGATAGAGCGACCTTTGACGGCTTAGGTTACTTCGTCCAAGGGGGCTATGTCGGCGACAAAACCATCGTAAAGCTAGTATCTTTCGGAGGGAAAGAGAAAACTGGTATTGCTTGGTACGGCATTAGTCCAGAGGAAGAAGAACTCTATGGCAAGACTTTTAACCCTGCTGGGCTCATCTCTATGGACGAACAAACGAAGCAAGGCAAGTACCGACACAATACAGATAACTACAGACAGATACACAATCAGCTTGTCGTTTCGCACAAGTTTGATAATGGCGTTAGTTTGAATTTTACAGGACACTACACCAATGGCTATGGTTATACCGATGAGTACAAGCACGCTAAGCTTAAAAAATACGGACTTTCAGCTTATACAGATGCACAAGGCAATGAGGTTAAGAAAAGCGGTCTCGTTCGCCGTAAATACCTTGATAATAATTTCTATGGAGGTATCTTAACGAGCAACTGGAAAAACCGCAAATGGCAAATAAACTTTGGGCTAAGTGCCAACCACTATGTCGGCGACCATTATGGGGAAATCCCTTGGATTGAGCACTATCCTACGAGCATTGACCCAAAGGCTCGCTATTATGATGACACTGCTTACAAGACAGAGCTTTCGTCTTTCCTAAAGCTTAACTACAAACTCACAAAGAAGTTAAGCACTTATTTTGATGCACAAATTCGCTCTATTGGCTATCAAATCGAGGGTTCGACGGACAATTACGATGACAATACCAGCAAACTTCAAGTAATTGATTTGGATACTGATTTCTTTTTCTTCAATCCTAAGTTTGGTCTTTTCTATGAATTCAACAGACATCACGAGGCTTATGCTTCGCTTGCCGTGGCACATCGCGAACCCAACCGAAAGACTTATACCGATGGCTCAAACAACAACAAATACCCAGAGGTAGAGCGTTTGCTTGATTACGAAGTGGGTTACAACTACAAAAGTCATCGCCTATCGGCTTCGGCAAACTTCTATTATATGGATTACGACAATCAATTTGTTTTCAATGGTAAGTTCAGCAACGTAGGCGAACCGCTGGTCGAAAACGTGCCAGATAGCTACCGAATGGGGCTTGAGCTTTCGGGTTCTTATCAAATGACTGACTGGCTTCGTCTGGACGCTTCAGCGACTTTCAGCAAGAATAAAATCAAAGAATATAAATACTTCGGTTACAATTGGAACACTTACGAGGAGTTTAGCTTCACAAAGCAAGACGTAGATATTGCTTACTCGCCTCAAATCACAGCGAGTGGAGCTTTGACATTCTCTAAATGGGGCTTCGAAGCGAGCCTGAGAGAGAATTTTGTCAGCAAGCAATACCTAGACAATCGACAAGCAGAAGACTGTTCACTGCCAGCTTATAGCGTAACGAGCCTCTTGCTTGGCTATCAAATACCAATTAAGAAGTTCGTCAAGGAATGGCGTATCAGCCTGCAAGTTAATAACCTCTTCAATCAGACTTATTACAATCTCGGTTATGGTTGGCTAAATGAGGTCAAGGACGGCAAAGAGATAAGTGGCAAGACACGCTTCCCTCAAGCTCCAATAAACTTCCTCCTAGGCACTTCTATTCGCTTCTAAAGAAGGCTTAACATACAAGTAATGGCTAGCTGAATACTCAGCTAGCCATTACTTGTCTTGTAGGAGATACTATTGCACTTGTAGTTTTCGTACAATCGTTTTACTGCGAATGAGGTACAAACCTTGAGGCAGTTTTGAGACGTCTACTCTAGCATTTCCGTCAGCATCAAGCCTCGTGCTCAGCACAGTCTTCCCTGTCATCGTCAGCAAATAAAGCTCTTCATTTGGCGTAAAGCCCCTCAAAACAAGGTAACCTCTCGCAGGATTTGGATAAACTTGAACGCTTCTTCCGAGGCTATTAACAGCCGTAGTCTTCGCAAATTGCACCTCAATCTTATTACCATCAACAAGCACGAAAGTTTTATTTGCCATTATGTCTTTGCCATTATGCATAAGCGTACAAAGTTCATAGCCCTCATCAGCCTCCGCCTTTAGCGTAACCCTTGTGCCAAATGCAAGCAATTCCCCTGCTTGATGCCCCACATAAGTCAGCGTGCCGTGCTCTGCAGTTAGCTCAGGTAAGGCAATCAGTTGCTGAGCATAAATAGGTTCAAGGCTCACATCTTTGTCAAGCGTAAACGTAATCTCTTTGCCTACCTCATAGATATTAACGCCATCAAGAAGTACCTCTTTGAGCTCATAGCCTTCAGCAGTCTCAGATACGAGAGTAATTTCCGTCCCAAGCTTGAAGCGATGCTCAAAGTCGGCATTATCAATAGGCACAGAAAAACGCAAACGTCCCCCATCTTTTGCCTCAGCAAGCCTTACAGTACATTTCTTAACAACAGCACCTGCCAAGCCTTCCGTCATAAAGCTATAAGGCTCAATCTGAGCATTCCAAACATTGATTTTATTACCGTTATAGTCCGCAATCAGCTCAATGCGATAAGTGCCGTCTTTAAGATTCAGAGAAGACATATCAATATCAGTAGAGGTCTGAACAAGCTCTACCTCAATAGCTGTTGGGACATAATCAACGCCGTTACTCGCTTTAATACTGAGACTTTTTTCTTCTCCTAGAACAATTATCTCTTGATTTTCTAAGTTTCTGAGACGATAAGTCAGCTTACCATTGAAATCAATAGTACCCTTATTGAATATGGCACTTTTGAACTTAAACAGCCCTTGCTCAATAAGTTCAGCTGTTAAGTGATAAGTACTCAAGTCTTTTCCTTTTTGCTCTACGCTAAAGTCCTGACAAATGAGTACAGGTAAGGTATCAGAATCAAGAACTTTGATGAGGAAAGCTCCGAAAGGATTTTCAATAGGTCTGCGTACCTCTTTAACAGTACCAGAAACATTTTCCATAAAATACAACTCAAAGCTTACCGAGTAGTCTCCAGCAGGGACGTTCAAGTCTGAGAGTTTATACTTAGGGTGTAGGACGGATTTTCCGAATGCTGACAAGCGCACGAGCTCCAGTTCCTTCGCATAAGTCTGCTGAGTAGCTAAGTTCTCCAGCTTAATGCCAAGAAAGCTCTCAATGTATTTGCTAGATAAGTTCTGAACCTCAATCGTTGATACTCCTATCGAATTGGTATAGATATGTACATCTTCTCGAGGAGACATCGTATGCAAGAAGCGAAGCTGATGGCTATCGTTCTTGAGCGTAACTTCCCCATTCTTAATCTCTATGGTCAGCGTATTTCCTTTCTTGATAAATTCCCAGTCATCAGAACCATTCGGCTTGAAGATAGGTCGCAGGAGATACGTTCCATCGCTGTAAGCACTTAGATTTTTGTAGAAAGAGGAAAGACCGCCACTATAAGGTCCTCCCGAACTTCCTTGAATAAATTTATCCTCTTGCGCAAGAACGGCAAGAAAAGACTTATCTGGATTATAAATCCCAACGCCAACTGTCGAGTTAAAATTCTCTTCTGAGTAATTAAAGTAGGCGTTTAATTTGAAAAGAAATTCAGAGTTTTTATCCTTACCATTAGGCATCTCAAGGATTAGTCCTGCTGTTCCTCCAAAAGCAAGAGGGAGTTCTTTCGGCGTATCTTCATTATTGTTTCCATTCTTATTAGGAATTGCAATCAAAACCCCCTGCCCTTTATTATAACCGCCAGAGCCTCCACCTATACCAAGAGCAGAAGGGCTCATTAAGTTAAGGCTGAAAAATCCATCAGAAGTGCCCGTCCAACCCCAGTTACAATGCAGATAGTCGTTCTCATCATAGCCGTCAATGACCCAAGCGTGCCCCCCACCTGTACCACTACCACTAAAGACAAGAGGGCGCTGAGCCTCGAGCTCACTCTTGATGGTACTTAAGAAGTCATCGCCTTCGGCTTCGCTTCTCTGCATAAAACGAACTGTATAATCAAAGTATTTCTTCAAAGCACTGACAGCACTCTGCGTTGTAGTACCACTATCCCCAATACCGAAGTCCATATCTACAGAGATGCCGACATCAACAAGCAAGCGACCAATCGCTTCGCCTTCTTCTTTGCTATAAACGATTTTCTGCGTTACATAATTAGGTTTCGTTGGGTGTGGCACCCATTGAGCTTTGTACTCATCTTTCATCAAGCTCCACTGATAAGTATGCTGGGAGAAGTCCGAAGACAATACCTTACCATAGCGAGGAGGGAAATAAGAATGACTGCCTTTACCTTTCTCTGGCCACTTGTGGTAGTACATCATTTGTGCAACGGCAGTTGCAACGCAACCTGTCACTGCTCGCTTACCGTCTCTAATCTCTGGACACAGTTCATTAAAAGGTTCACTTTGTCCCCATTTGGATTTAGTAAGAGCTTCAACAAGCACTTTAGGCTTGTGCATAAAGACTTTCTGACTTCTAAAGCCGTCTTTCTTAGGCGCTTTCCTAAGCACAGCAACACGTTTGCTGTATTGAGATAGAAGTGTTTGTAGCTGAAGAGGTAAATTATCTTCATCTATCTGACCTTTATCACTATAGCCAATAAGTAGAGGTAATTGGTCTTCTCCTGAAACGATGACAAAGCCTTTATCAGCCTCGGCATTAAATATATAATAGGCAGGTGCTTCATCTGCACTTTTATGCAGAACCGAACGCAAGGCTTCTTCTTCAACTTGAATAAACTGCGAAGCAAAAGCTTTGGCTCTATTGAAGTCTACAGGTCCTGCTATGAGCTGTTGAACGAGGGCAAGACACAGCCCCAAGACAAAAACTATTCTTTTCATATCACTCATTATTTTGCGTATCATATTCAAAGATAGTTAATTATCCTCTAAATCAAGTAATCAAAGAACAAGGGCTAGCTGATAATCAGCTAGCCCTTATATATTTATGTTACAACCTTTATTCTTCTATGATAGGTAATACATACTTGTAAGCTTTGGCAGGCTCATCATATTCTGGGTCTGCCTCTTTAACTCCTGATATAGTCAAGTTCTCAAACTTATTATCAAATACAAACTTCACCTTCGTGAAATCAGTTGTTGTATGATGATAGTTTGGCAAATCTTTTGCACTTTCTTCTGAAGATACTAGCTTTGTACAATGAACTTCTCTTGTAGCCTTATCATAAGTGTAGGTATAGGTGTATAAGTTTAGCTCATTCCATTCAGGGTCTGTTTCCTCTGGTTTACTTGGTGTACGTCTTTCTTGTCGATACAACATTTCTGTAGCAGAGATAAATTTGAAAGACGCATAATCTGTAGAGAGTCCCTTTGTCTTGGACATACCATAAGTCTTACCGACAAAAGTTAGTTGCTCGTCTTTTGGTTCGTCTTTGCTACAAGAGCTAAGAGCAAACACAGCGAATAGGCTAATCATCAGCCTCAAAATACTAAATTTCTTCATTTCTATTATTTTATATAATACCATTTTAACGTCGTTTTAATACAAGAGTCGTTTCACCTCCTTTAAGAGTCAAATGCTCAAACTTTTCATCGAACTGGAAAGTGTTAGACTTCATTAAGTTTGTAGCATCTTCAGTATCGTCTTCCTTTTCTGATTCCCTATCATTGACAATTTCAAAAGCAGACAAGACCTTTGTTAGTTTAATCTCCTTTGTCGCTTTATCATAGGTATAGTTATAGTGATAAATACTCTTAGTCTTAATTCCTTTGTCATCTTCAGTATCAGGTCTCACCATTATTGTCTGAAAACGTAGTTTATCTGCTGTATCAAAAGATATCAAATAATCAAAGGTATACTCTTCCTCAAAAGTTGTACTTAGAAAATAATCTGCACCAATGTGTGTTACTTCCTTGACGTCTTCTTTCTTTGGCTCATCGTCTTTTCCACAAGAGCTAAGCGCAAATACTACAAATAGGCTAATCATTAGCCCTAAAATACCAATCTTTTTCATCGTGATGTTTTATTTATTTGTTACGGAGTTTTAACCTTACTACAAATATAAACACTTTTTAAGACAAAATCCGTTATAATAGACTTTAGCTTAAAATTCTTTTTTCCATAAAATATAGACACCCAACAAAATCGTTACAACCTCCTAATAATTAAATACTTACAATCGCAACTGAAAAGAGGAAAAAGTTTATGGGAAAACTTTCAGAAGTTTTCCCATAAACTTTTTTGACTTTAGCGCTAAGTTTCCAAAAGTTTTCCGCTAAGTTTTTCTAAGTCCTCTCAAATGCCTTTCATCTACATCTCTTAATTCTATTTTCTAGCCTTTTCCATCGTAAAAATTCCCCTCTTATATTTTCATTCTTCCTTTGAACAGAGTTTTACACAGTAACATTGAATAAAGCTCTATTCGGTCGTTGAGCCTGTCGAAACGTTCCGCTGGGCTAAATACAGCTATTATTTCTGCATTTTGACGCTTCGACAAGCTCAGCGACCGAAGGCTCAATGACCGAAATAATAGCAATTCGATAAAAACGACAAACGTCTACAAAAAAACTTAGAATAAATTACTCTTTACAAAGCTTTCATTCCTCCCCTGCCTGATGGCAGGAACTTCCTTGCCTAGGGGCAACCTCCGGTTCAAAGGGAGAATGGAGGCTCTAATCAAGGAGACAGTGAGCGTACAATAGTCGCTTATAAGGCGAAAAAGTTGTATTTTCGTACTTAGAAGATTGAAGAAATGGCACATAATATATTAGATACAAACTTAACTTATCTCTCGGGCGTGGGCGAGAAACGTGCTAGCACGCTTGCGAAAGATT
>PDWI01004206.1_pt1 | contig 19512 bp, 21 predicted proteins | sample 1430891 | NCBI WGS metagenome assembly PDWI01 (sample SAMN01162508, study PRJNA174530) | Oral metagenome, whole genome shotgun sequencing project. | biome: Marine environment; feature: Marine mammal; material: Swab sample of the gingival sulcus; isolation source: swab sample of gingival sulcus...
CTTGCGTGTTTGAGCGTAGCGAGTTTGCAAGTTTTTCTTAACGAATTAGAGTTTTTATGGTTAAAGAAATTTTGGGCTCGTAAGGGCTTTTTGTTACTTTTTTGCCCATAAAAAAGTAATATAAAATATTTTTAATGAAAGGAAAAAACTAAAATGAATATCAATAAGGAAATCGCTCTTTCTATTGTTGAAACAGCAAAAAAATTAGGAAAAAAAGTTGTCTTTACAAACGGTTGTTTTGATATTTTACACGTCGGACATACGACATATTTATCTAATGCAAAAAAATGTGGAGATATTTTAATAGTTGGAGTAAATTCAGATGATTCTGTAAAAAAATTAAAAGGAGAAAATCGTCCTATAAATTCCGAAAAAGATAGAGCAGAAATTTTATCTTCGTTAAAGTCTGTTGATTATACAGTTATTTTTGAGGAAGATACACCAGAAGATTTAATAGCATATTTAAAACCATCTATTCATGTGAAAGGTGGAGATTATAAAAAAGAAGATTTACCTGAAACAAAAATTGTTGAAAGTTATGGTGGAGAAGTAATAATTTTAAATTTTGTAGATGGAAAGTCAACTACTAATACAATAAATAAAATTAATCAAAAATAATGTTGATATTTTTAATGGAGGAAAAAACAAAAAATGAAAAAAAAATTAACTTTTCAGCAAATAGATAATTTAGCAAAATCTTTGGCAAATATTATTGAAGAAAATACTGTTATTGCACTATTTGGAAATTTAGGAACGGGAAAGACAACTTTTACAAAAACTTTTGCAAAAGAACTTGGAGTTACAGAAAACTTAAAAAGTCCAACTTTCAATTATGTTTTAGAGTATTTTTCTGGGAAAATGCCACTATATCATTTTGATGTTTATCGACTTGGTAGTGCAGAGGAAATTTATGAAATTGGTTATGAAGATTATTTGAATAATGGAGGAGTTTCTTTAATAGAATGGGCTGATATTATCCTAGAAGAACTTCCTAAAGAATACATAAAAATTTCTTTTGAATATACAGAAAAAGAAAATGAAAGATTAGTTAGTTTTGAATATATTGGAAGTGAAAAAAAAGATAAGGAGTTTTTAGAACATGTTAATTTTGGGAATTGATACATCTACAAAAATTTGTACCTGTTGTATTTTTGATACAGAGACTGGAATTGTTGCTGAAACAAGTTTATCAGTAAAGAAAAATCATTCAAATATTGTTATGCCAATAGTTGATAATTTATTTAAAATTTCTGGCTTAAATATAAAAGATATTGATAAAATAGCTGTCGCCATTGGGCCGGGTTCTTTTACAGGAGTTAGAATTGCCTTAGGGATCGCAAAAGGTTTGGCTATGGCCTTAGAAAAACCTCTAATTGCTATAAATGAGTTGGATATTTTGGAAGCGATTGGAAATGGAAGTAATTATGACTTTGTAATTCCTTTGATTGATGCAAGAAAAGAGAGAGTTTATTATAAATTTGAAGATAAATATGAAGATATTTATTTAGTTGATTTATTAAATAATTTAGATAAAACTAAAAAATATTTATTTATTGGAGATGGAGCTGTAAATTATGAATATCTTTTAGAAGAAAATTTTAAAAATAATTTTACTATTTTTCAAAAATTTCATAATTTTCCAAGAGCTAGTATATTATGTGAGCTAGCTATGAGTAAAGAAGAAAGTAATCTTTATACTCTTGAGCCAGAGTATATAAGTAAATCAAGAGCAGAAAAAAATAAAAAGAATTAAAAAATGGGCGACTACGAAGATAAATCTTCTGTCGCCCTTAAAAATTCTGATTTTAAATTGCCTTTGTATATTCTTTTAAAACCTTCTTTTCTTTTGTTGATAAATATTTACTCAATTTTTTATAAACTTCTTGATGATACTCATTTAGTTGTCTCTTTTCTTGTTTTGTCAACATAGATTTAACTATACCATCTAAATCAATTGGAGCAAAAGTTAAAGTTTCAAATTCCATAAATTTACCATGCTCATTTTCTGTGAATTCTCTAACTAAAATTTCATTTTCTATTCTTATTCCATGAGAATTTTCAATATAACAACCAGGCTCATTACTCATTATCATACCTTCTTCTAATCTTTGAGGATTATATTGAAATCCTATTCTATGTGGCCCTTCATGAACATTTAATATATGTCCAACTCCATGTCCGGTTCCAGATTTATAATCTATATCATTTTGCCATAAAAATTGTCTTGCTAATACATCTAAGTTTGTACCTGTTGCTCCAAATAAAAATTTAACTCTTGTTAAAGCTAACATCCCTTTCAAAACTAATGTATAATGTTCTTTCATATATTTAGGAACTTTACCTAAGAAAAATGTTCTAGTAATATCTGTTGTTCCGGTTAAATAATGTCCACCTGAGTCAAGTAAAAACACACCATCTTTAATTTTTACTTCTCTTTCTGGTGAAGCTTTATAATGCATCATAGCTGCATTTTTACCAAAAGCAGAAATGGTACCAAAACTTAAATCTATCAAATCAATATTTTCTTTTCTAAGGGAATCTATTTTCTTTTCAGCAGAGATTTCAGTAATAACTTCTTTTTTGTAGTTAGTTTTTAGCCAATGCATAAACTTAAAAATAGCAACTCCATCTATTATATGTGCATGTTTTGTATTCTCAATTTCAATTTTATTTTTATGTGATTTTAAATATGTTGTAGGATTCATATGATTTAAAATTTTCTTTTTCGAAGTTATTAAATTATAAATTTCATAACTTACTTTTTTATAATCAATTAAAATTTTTCCTTTTAATTTTTTCACATCTTCAAAAATTTCAAAGTAATCTTTTAATATAATTTTATTTTCAGAAAAATATTTTTCGATTTTTTTAGAAATTTTATTTTTATTTATGTAAAGAATAACTTCTTTTTCAGATACGAGAGCAAAAGACAAAACAGTGGGGTTGTTTTCAATATCTGTCCCTCTAAAATTAAAAAGCCAAGCAATATCATCAAGACTTGTTATTATATTGTAAGTAACTTCTAAATTTTTCATCTTATCTAAAACTTCTTTTAATTTTTCAGAATATTTTTTTCCACTGTATTTATCTTCTAATAAAAATAATTTTCCTATTGGAAGTTTTGGTCTTTTTTTCCAAATTTTATAAGACTTATCAAATATATCTAAGCTTTCAATTTCAAATTCTTTTTTCGAAAGAATTTCTAAGGCTAATTCAGTTGAAGTAAGTTTAGCGTCAAAAGCAATCTTTTCACCTTTTTTTACTTTGGATATTAGATATTCAACAAAATTTGGAACTCTTAGATTTCCGTACTTAAATAATTTTATATCTGTTCCTTTTATTTCATTTTCAGCTTGGATATGATATCTACCATCAGTCCATAGACAAACTTCATCTTGAAAAATTATACAAGTTCCAGCTGAACCAGTAAAACCAGTTAAAAAGTTTCTAACTTTAAAAAAGTCGGCTATATATTCACTTTGATGATAATCTGCTGTTGGGATAATATATGCCTTTATATTTTTTTCTTTCATTAATTTTTGACACTTTTTTATTGCTTTTTCTCTTTCCATTATTCCCCCCTACAATATCTTTCTAAAAATTTAATACAACTATTATTTTTATTTAGTATTATTATAACATACTTCAAAAATAAATTTAATATAAAAAAGGGAAACTGCGATTTACTTTCTAAATCCGTCTCCCAATGGTTAAATCTTTTCTCTAACCACCTAACAAAATTTATTTTATTTTTCAATTTAATTTTGAAAACAGTTTTTTAGGGCGAACTTAATCTAATTGCTCTAAAATTTCATCAGCAATGTCAAAATTATAATAGACTTCTTGAGAATCATCTAAATCATCTAAAACCTCATAAAGTTTCATAACTTTCTTTGCAGTTTCTAAATCTTTAATTTCAACTTTATTTTCTGGAATCATTGTAACTTCTGCTTCTGTATAAGAAAAACCAGCAGTTTTTAAATTCTCTAAAACTGTTTGGAATTCTGTGTACTCCGTATAAACTTCAAAGATTCCTTCTCCTTCTACAATATCTTCTGCCCCTGCTTCAAGAGCAGCCATCATAAACTCATCAGCATCAAGTCCTTCAGATGGAACAGAAATAAATCCTCTTTTATTAAACATCCAAGCAACCGCACCGTCTGAACCCAAATTTCCTTCGTTACGAGAAAAAGCAACTCTAATTTCAGAAGCTGTTCTATTTTTATTATCTGTAACCACATCAACAATGAAAGCAGTTCCAGCTGGTCCATAACCTTCATACCTCATTTCAGTGAAGTCAACACCTTCAAGTTCTCCAGAACCTTTTTTAATTGCTCTTTCTAAAATATCTTTTGGCATATTTCCAGCCTTAGCTTTTTCTATTGCAAGCCTAAGTCTTGGGTTGAATGCTGGGTCACTTCCCCCTTCTCTTGCTGCTATTGTAAGTTCTCTACCAAACTTTGTAAAAAGTTTAGCTCTTTTTTTATCTTGGGCTCCTTTTCTATGTTGAATATTTGCCCATTTACTATGTCCTGCCACAAAATCCTCCTTAAAATATAATTTTTACATATAAATTTTAACATATATTAAAAAATTTTTTAAGTATTTATTTTTTTCTTAAAAAAATCTGTTGGAATTTGTGCAACTAAAACTGCTAAAAACATAATACTACAACCTAGAATTTCTCTACTTGTTAATCTCTCATTAAGAATAATAAAGCCAGCTAAGGCACCGAACACTGATTCTAAGCTTAAAATTAAAGAGGCGAGTGTAGGATTATGTGAATTTTTTTGTCCAATCATTTGTAAAGTAAAAGCAACTCCACCAGATAAAATTCCAGTGTAACAAATAGCTTTCCATGATAATAAAATATTTGTAATATTAGGATTTTCAAAAAATATAGCAACTATCCCAGATAAAATTGTTGTTACAGCAAATTGAAAACAAGAAAGTTTTAAGGGACTAACTTTTTTAGAAAAATAATCTATAACTAAAATATGTCCAGCCCAGAAAAAAGCTCCGATAAATACAATAAAATCCCCCTTATTTACAACAATGTTTTTTATGTTTGCTATTGCTAATAAATATAAACCAATTGTTCCTAAAAAAACTGCAAGCCAAGTGTATAAATTTATTTTTTTCTTAAAAAATATTCCAATTATTGGAATGATAACTATATATAGTGAAGTGATAAAACTTGTTTTTCCTGCCGTAGTGTATAAAAGTCCAATTTGTTGACAGGAAGAGCCTAAAAATAAAAATATTCCACAAGCAAGTCCAGAAATAAATAAATCTTTTTTATTTTCTTTTCCTAAAAAAGAAAAATCTTGCTCTATTTTTTTATTGTTTTGAGTTTGAGGCGAAGCTTCAGCCCTCGAAGAGCAGTCGTCAGCATTAGTGTGAGTGAACTCTTTTAAATTTTGCTTTTTTTTATTCTGAAAAATAATTAGAAAAAAAACAAAAATAGCAGATAAAATAGAACGACTCATAGTGAAAGTAAAAGGACCAATTAAATCCATTCCTGTAACTTGAGCGACAAAAGCTGTACCCCAAATAAATGAAGCTAAAAATAAAGCTCCATTCCCTAATAAAAAATTATTCATACCATCATCCCCTTAAAATAATAAAAAACCTTATATCATATTATAATATTAAAAAATAAAAAAGATAGTATTTTTTTTACTATCTTAATTTACATAAAAGAAAATTTTAATTTTTTAATTTTAAATTGCCCAATCAATTTCTTTTAAATTATTTTCTTTTAAAATTTGATTAGCTCTACTAAAATGTTTACAACCAAAAAATCCTCTACTTGCTGAAAGTGGGCTTGGATGTACTCCTTTTAAAACATAATGCTTTTTATTATCTATTAATTTCTCTTTAGATTTTGCATTATTTCCCCATAAAATAAAAATTATCGGTTTCTCTCTTTCGTTTAATTTTTTTATTATATTATCTGTAAAAATTTGCCAACCAATTTTTGAGTGAGAATTAGCTTGACTATCCCTAACACTTAAGCTTGTATTTAAAAGTAAAACTCCTTGTTTAGCCCATTTAGTTAAGCAACCACTTTTAGCAATAGGTATTCCTAAGTCTTGATTTAACTCTTTATACATATTTAAAAGAGAAGGAGGTATCTTCACCCCATCATTAACTGAAAAAGCAAGTCCATGAGCCTGCCCTTTTTGATGATAGGGGTCTTGTCCAAGTATAACAATTTTTACATCAGAATAAGAAGTATAGTAAAATGCATTAAATATATCTTTTTTAGGTGGATAAATAGAGAATTTTTTATATTCCTCCACCAAAATATTTTTTAACTTTAAAAAATAATCTTTTTTTATTTCTTCTTCTAAAATTTCTCTCCAATCATTTTTTATTTTTAACACTTTTCTCACCTTATTTTTATTTATCATCTAAAGATTGAAATTCTTTCATAAATTTATTATTTGTTTTTTCATGATGAATTAAAGCCAACTCAGCTAATTCACTATTTATATTTTTTAAAAGTTCAAAAGCATTTCTTGGATGTCTCTCTAAAATTTTATCTCCAATCAAAACTTTTTTTATTCTCCTAAGTAACCCAACCTCACCTTTTCCACAATCATGTAGCAAGGCTAATTTTTTATAAATTTTCTTATCACACAAAAGAGTATTTTTTTCAACTCTTTCTAATAAATTATAAGAATGAAGCTTATCATAATTTGACATATTAGAAAAAATTTTAAACTCTTCTTCTGATAAAATATTTTTAATTTTATCGTTATAAGAAAGTCTATATTTTTTAAATAAATATAGATATACTTGCTTTAATCTTGAAATTATCATAACTACTTCCAAACTTGTTTGCTTATACTACCATTTTTATAAACAGTTATTTTCTCTAAACTACCATCTTTTCTATACTTCTTCCATGTTCCATTTTTTCTCCAAGAAACATATCTTCCTTCTTCTGAAATCTTTCCATTAGACCAGAAAAATTTCCAAACTCCTGTTCCCTTTTTAAAAATACTTTTATGTAAAATCTTTCCAGTTTCATCATAAGTTACTAAACCATTTATTCTGTTATTTTTATAATAAACAATAGATTTTATTTCTCCATTTTCATAAAAAGTTTTTTGTTCTCCGTTTAATTTTCCCTTAGAGTATAATTCAGATAATAATTTAATTCCATTTGTTCTTGAGAACCAAGCAGTCTCTCCATCTAAAATACCATTTTTATATCCTTCGTAATATTCTATTTTTCCATCTAAAACTATTCCAAAAAAACCAGTGAAAGGTTTATCTGTATCTTTTCTGTAAACTATATCATCTTTAGATGTCTTTTCATAAATATCTACAATAGAATCTGGAGATACATTTTTAGAAGAATTAAAATTTAAAATTTTTTTTTGTTCAGAAAATAAAGGTATATCATCTATTATACTCTTATTTTCTTTTTTGTTTATTGTATTAATTTTTTCTATTTTACTAACTTTACCATTCTTTTTAATTTTTGTTGAGCTATCACCAAGAATTTCTTTTGAGTAATCATCTAATAGTTTTATTTCTTTTATTCCATCTGCATAAGAGAAAGAAAATAATAATAAGAAAGCACTTATAATAGATGTGTTTTTAAAATTTATCATTTCTTTAAAACTCCTTAAATTTTTTTGTTTATTTTGAATAATTAGGTGCTTCTTTAGTTATAGTAACATCATGTGGATGACTTTCTTTAAGTCCTGAACCTGTTATTTTCATAAACTTTCCATTTTTTTGTAAAGCTTCTATTGTAGAAGTTCCACAATATCCCATTCCAGCTCTGATTCCTCCAACTAATTGAAAAATAACATCTTTTACAGAACCTTTAAATGCTATTCTACCTTCAATCCCTTCTGGAACTAATTTTGAAACATCATTTTCAGTTTGGAAATATCTATCCTTTGAACCTCTTTTCATAGCTGCAATAGAACCCATACCTACATAGACTTTAAATTTTCTACCTTCCATTATGATTTCTTCTCCTGGAGCTTCTTTTGTTCCTGCTAAAAGTCCACCAAGCATTACGCAATCTCCTCCTGCAGCAAGAGCCTTAACTATATCACCCGAAAGTTTTATTCCTCCATCGGCAATTACTCCAATTCCTTTATCTTTACAATATTCATACACATCATTTACAGCTGTAAGTTGTGGAACTCCAACACCTGCAACAACTCTAGTTGTACAAATAGAACCAGGTCCTATTCCAACTTTAACAGCAGATACTCCAGCTTCAATTAAATCTTTTGCTGCTTCAGCAGTAACTATATTTCCACCAATTACATCTAAATCAGGAAAAGCAGCTTTAATTTCTTTAATAACTTTTATAACTCCATTAGAATGACCATGAGCAGAATCAACAGTTATAATATCAACTCCAGCTTCAACAAGAGCTTTAACTCTATCTAAAGTATCAGGAGCTATACCAATTGCACCTCCACATCTAAGTCTTCCTTTATCATCTTTACATGCATTAGGATATTGAATGATATTATCAATGTCTTTTATTGTAATTAAACCTTTTAGATAACCTTTATCATCAGTTATAGGAAGTTTTTCTATTCTATTGGCAAGTAAAATTTCTTTTGCTTCATCAAGAGTTGTTCCAACAGGTGCAGTTATAAGCTTTTCTCTAGTCATTATATCTCCAACTGGTTGAGATAAATCTTTTCTATATTTTATATCTCTGTTTGTTACAATTCCAATTAGCTTTCCATCTTCTTCTATAACAGGAAGTCCTGAAATTTTATATGTTCTCATTATTTCTTCAGCTTCATAAACGTTACTTTCTTTATTAAGAGTTACAGGTTTTGTGATCATTCCACTTTCAGAACGTTTAACTCTATCAACTTCTGCTGCTTGTTCTTCAATAGACATATTTTTATGAATAAATCCTATCCCACCTTGTCTTGCAAGTGCAATAGCAAGAGCTGATTCAGTTACAGTATCCATAGCAGCACTCAAGATTGGCACATTTAAATAAATTTTCTTTGTTAATCTTGTCTTTAAACTTACTTCATGTGGTAATACATCTGACTTTGCTGGGACTAGTAAAACATCATCAAAAGTTATTGCTTCTTTTAAAATTTTTCCGTTCATTCCTTCCTCCTAATTTTTCATATATTTTCAATTATTTTTCTAATTATATTATAAAATTTTTATTTTAACAAGAATTTATTTTTTATATAAGTGATAAATTTTTATTTTTATCCTCTACTTTTTCTTAAAAATTTTCTAAAATAAAAAAATAAATATGATATAATATTTTAGTAAAAAATAAAAAATTATTGAGAGGTGTAAAATATGAATGATTTTTCAAAGTTTGATAAAATTTATAGAGATATAGTGCATACTATAGCGGAAAAAGGAATTTGGTCAGAAGGAAATGTTAGAACAAAATATATAGATGGGACGCCTGCTCATTATAAAAGTTATATAGGTTATCAATTTAGATTAGACAACTCTGGAGATGAAGCTCATTTAATAACTTCAAGATTTGCTCCTAGCAAAGCTCCAATAAGAGAACTTTATTGGATATGGATAATGCAGTCAAATAATGTTGATGAGTTGAATAAAATAGGTTGTAAATTTTGGGATGAATGGAAGCAAGAAGATGGGACAATAGGAAGAGCTTATGGCTATCAAATTGGAAGAAAAACTTTTGGATACAACTCTCAACTTCATTATGTTATAAATGAATTAAAAAATAATTCTAATAGTAGAAGAATTATGACAGAAATTTGGGTGCCAGAAGATTTAGATAAAATGGCATTAACACCTTGTGTTCATCTAACTCAATGGTCTGTTGTTAATAATAAATTATATTTAGAGGTTAGACAAAGAAGTTGTGATGTAGCTTTAGGACTTGTTGCTAACGTATTTCAATATTCTGTTTTACACAAGTTAGTCGCATTAGAGTGTGGTCTTGAACCAGCTGAAATCATTTGGAATATTCATAATGTTCACATTTACGATAGACATTATGATAATTTATTAAAACAGGTTGATGGACAAACTTATTCTCCTGCAAAAATAAAAATAAATAATTTTACAAATATTTTTGAATTTAAACCTGATGATATAGAAATAATTGATTATGAGTATGGAGAAAAAATAAGCTATGAGGTGGCAATTTAATGAATGATAAAAAGAAGTATTATAAAAATTTGAGAATGATAGTTTGTGTTGGAGAAAATAATTTAATTGGAGATTCAAATCCGAATGGAAATGGCCTTTTATGGCATATTAAAGAAGAACTATTATACTTCAAAGAACTAACAATAGGAAATACACTTATTTTTGGAGCAAACACTGCAAAATTTGTTCCAATAGAGCTTATGAAAAAAAATAGAGAAGTTATAGTTTTGGATAAACCTATTGATATGATAGAATTATTAGATGAACTTTCAGAAAAAAATCCAGATAAAAAGATTTTTATTTGTGGTGGCTATACAGTCTATAAATACTTTCTTGAAAATTTTGAAATTGAAGAAATATACTTATCTAAAATAAAAGATAGCGTTGAAGTAGCCGAATCTAAAAATCCATTATTCTTACCTAATGTTGAAGACTATGGATATAAAGTTTATGCTGAAAAAGAATATGAAGACTTTATAGCATATACTTATAAAAAATAGGAGGGGACAAATACAAAATGAAGATTGTTATTGTTGGAGCAGGTAAGGTAGGTGAACTACTTTGTAAAGACTTATCCTCAGAAGGTAATGATATTATTCTCATAGAGCAAGATTCCAAAATACTTGACAATGTTTTGTCAAATAATGATATAATGGGGCTTATTGGAGATGCAACAAGTTATAATGTTCAAATGGATGCGGGAGTTTCAAAAGCAGACATATTTATTTCTGTTACAGAAAAAGATGAGATAAATATAATAGCTTCTGTTATTGCAAAAAAAATTGGAGCAAAATTTACGATGGCTCGTGTAAGAAATACTAAATATTCTGCTCAGATAGATTTTATGAGTAAATCTTTAGGAATAGACTTAGTCATAAATCCAGAGTTAGAAGCTGCTAAATATATAATGCAAAACATAGATTTTCCTGATGCTTTAAATGTTGAAAGTTTTTTATATGGTAAATTAAAATTAGTTGAATTTTCAATAAATAAGACTTCTCGTTTAGTGGGAATGCCCATTCAAAATTTTAAAAGAGATTTATTTCCTAATATTTTAGTTTGTATAATAAAAAGAGGAGATAATATTATTATCCCTTCTGGTAGAGATACATTCCAAGAAGATGATAGAATTTATATAACGGGAGTAAAAAAAGATATTTTAGAATTTCAAAATCTTCTAGGTAAACATAAAGAACAGATAAAATCTGCTTTTATCGTGGGAGCAGGAATAATAACTCACTATTTGGCAAAAGAATTTGAAAAAGAAAATATAAAAGTCAAAATTCTTGAAATGAATGAAGAAAAAGCTGTTAGATTCAATAAAGAGTTAGAAAAAGCTACTGTTATCTGTGGAGACGGAACAAATCAAGATACTTTAAAAGAAGAAAATTTTAAAAATTATGACTCTTGTATAGCTATAACTGGAATGGATGAAACAAATATATTTGTTTCGATGTATGCTAAAAAAGTTGGTATAAAAAAGATAGTTACAAAAGTTAATAAACTTTCATTTATAGATATTTTAGGAGAAGGGGCATTTCAATCTATAATAACACCTAAAAAAATAATAGCAGATTATATAGTTAGAGTTGTTAGATCTTTATCAAGAGAAGAAAACGATATTTTAAATTTATATAGACTTGAAAATAATAAAGTTGAGGCAATAGAATTATATATAAATTCTGAAAGTGAAGTTATAAATGTTCCTCTAAAAGAATTGAAACTAAAGAAAAATGTTTTAATTCCTTATATAGTAAGAGATGGTGTAGCTATTTTTCCTAAGGGAGAAGATGAAATTAAAAAAGGAGATAGAGTTATAGTAATTACAACTGAAAACTTCTTTAATAATATAAGTGATATTTTAGAAGAAAAATAAAAATAAGTAGGTGACTGCTAAGATAAAACTTAAGTCACCTCTTTTTATATTTAAGGAATTTCTAATTTGATTTTTTGTCTCGCCTGCGTTTGTTTCGCTCACTGACTCATAATGAAGGGGAGTTTTTTCTTTTAAAAATCAAACTAAAAATAAAAAAGTTGAAAAAACTTGTTAAATGTAATAGAATTTAATAATAAAATATTTTTAATACAATTAAGAAAATGAAGAAGAAGAGGTAATAATAATGGAAATTTTTTCAAATATTTTTTCTTTAAACAAAGAGAAAGAGAAAGATAAAACAAAATTAAAAACAAAGACTAAAAATAAGGTAAAAAATAAAAATAAAAATCACAAAAGATATGCAATTTTAGATTTGGAACAAGCTCATGCAAAAGAATTAGAAAAATATAAAATTAAAACTATTGATGATATAAAAGAAGATGATTGGGTAAAATGTCCTGAGTGTAGTCAAATGACTCATAGAGTCGACATTACAAGAAATATAAAAAAATGTCCATCTTGTGATTATTATTTCAATATGAGTGCTAGGGAAAGATTAGAACTTCTTATTGACGAAGGAACTTTCATAGAAGAAGATGCTAATTATACTTCTGCTAATCCTTTAAATTTCCCTGATTATGTTGATAAAAATCAAAAAGCTATGAAAAAGTCAGGAATGAAAGAGGGAGTTATAAGTGGTCTAGGAAAAGTTTTTGGCTTGGAAGTTAGTATAGCATGCATGGATTTCAATTTTATGGGTGGAAGTATGGGTTCTGTTGTAGGGGAAAAAATTTCTGCAACATTAGAAAGAGCAATAGAACATGGTGTTCCAGCTGTTGTTGTAGCTATATCAGGTGGTGCTAGAATGCAAGAAGGTTTATTTTCTCTTATGCAAATGGCTAAAACATCTGCTGCGGCTAAAAAAATGAGAGATGTAGGACTTCCTTTTATTTCAATACCGGTCAATCCAACTACTGGAGGAGTTACAGCTTCTTTTGCTATGCTTGGAGATATAATTATTAGTGAGCCTAAAGCAAGAATTGGTTTTGCTGGACCTCGTGTAATAGAGCAAACAATAAGACAAAAGTTACCAGAAAATTTTCAAAAGAGTGAATTTTTAAAAGACTCTGGTATGGTTGACATAATTTCAAAAAGAGAAGATTTAAAAAAGACTCTATATAGAGTTTTAAGTAAGTTAGTGGTATAGGAGGTCTATTGTGCAATTTGAATATGAAATAGAAGAAATACAAAATAAAATAGATGAATTAAAAAAGTTTTCTGAAGAAAAAGGAATAGATTTGAGTGAAGAAATTGAAAAATTAAAAGATCAAAGAGATATCAGTTTGAAAATTCTTTATGATGAGTTAACTGATTGGCAAAGAGTTTCAATTTCTAGACATCCCCAAAGACCTTACACTTTAGATTATATAAATATGATGACAGAGGATTTCGTAGAGTTACATGGAGATAGATTATTTAGAGACGACCCAGCAATAGTTGGGGGACTTTGTAAAATAGATGATAAAAGTTTTATGATTATAGGTCATCAAAAAGGAAGGACAGTAAAAGATAAAGTTTTCAGAAATTTTGGGATGGCGAATCCTGAAGGATATAGAAAAGCGTTGAGATTGTTTAAAATGGCTGAAAGATTTAAAATACCCATAATCACATTTATAGATACTCCTGGGGCATATCCTGGATTGGAAGCCGAGCAACATGGTCAAGGAGAAGCTATTGCTAGAAATCTAATGGAGATGAGTGGACTTAGAACACCAATAATTTCCGTTGTTATAGGTGAAGGTGGTTCTGGTGGAGCACTTGGACTTGGAGTTGCAGATAAAGTTTTCATGCTTGAAAATTCAACTTATTCTGTTATTTCTCCTGAAGGTTGTGCTGCAATTTTATATAAGGACCCTGATAAAGCAGAAGAAGCTGCTAACAATCTTAAAATCTCAGCAAAAAGTTTATATGAAGTTGGTTTAATTGATGGAATTATTAATGAAGCCTTAGGTGGAGCACACAGAGATCCAGAATGCACTGCTTTTAATCTAAAAAATATTATTTTAGAAACTTTTTCTGAACTAGAAAATTTAAGTATAGATGAATTACTTGAAAAAAGATATAATAAGTTTAGAGAGATGGGGATTTTTAATAAATAGAGGTGGTTTTATGCAAAGAAGATTAGCCATATTAACAAGTGGTGGAGATGCTCCGGGAATGAATGCAGCTATAAGAGCTGTGGCAAAATCTGCAATAAATAAAGGATTTGAAGTTTTTGGAATAAAAAGAGGCTATTTGGGAATGTTAAATGACGAAATTTTCCCAATGAGTGATAAATATACATCTGGTATTATAGATAAGGGTGGAACAGTTTTGTTAACTGCTAGATGTGAAGAATTTAAGAAAAAAAAATTTAGAGAAATCGCAGCAAATAATTTAAAGAAAAAGAGAATAGAATACCTTGTTGTTATAGGTGGAGATGGTTCTTATAGAGGAGCTAATCTTTTATACAAAGAACATGGAATAAAAGTCGTTGGAATTCCTGGAACTATAGATAATGATATAATAGGTACAGACTTTACTTTAGGCTTTGACACTTCTTTAAATACAATACTAGATGCAATGTCAAAAATTAGAGATACTGCAACTTCTCATGAAAGAACAATTTTGATTGAAGTTATGGGAAGAAGTGCAGGAGATTTAGCTCTTCATGCATGTATTGCTGGTGGTGGAGATGGAATTATGATTCCTGAAATGGATAATCCCATTGAAATACTTGCACTTCAATTAAAAGAGAGAAGAAAAACGGGGAAACTTCATGATATTGTTTTAGTTGCTGAAGGTGTTGGAGATGTTAGAGAAATAGAGGAAGAACTTAAAAAAAGAATGAGTACAGAAATTCGTTCAGTAGTTCTTGGGCATGTCCAAAGAGGAGGGACTCCATCGGGATTTGATAGAATGTTAGCTTCAAGAATGGGAGATGAAGCTGTTAGACTTTTGGACGAAGAAAAATCAGGTTTAATGGTTGGACTTCAAAAAAATGAAATCGTAACTCACCCACTGGAATATGCTTGGAAAACTGAAAAGAAAAATAAACATATAAAAGAATATTATGAATTAGCAAAATTATTATCTAAATAAGCAAATTTTAAAAAATATTTTTAATAAAAATTGAAATAGGAGAAAAAATGAATAGCGTATTAGAATTAGTTAGAAAAGAAAGAAGAAAAAAGAAAATTAAAAGAGTTATCGAAGACAATGATAAAAAAATTAGAGATAACAGAAAAAGAGTAGAGTTATTGTTAAATATTAAAGAATATTTAAAAACTAATATGACTTACGTTGATATAATAGATATTTTAGATAATATGCAATCAGATTATGAAGATAGAGTAGATGATTATATAATCAAAAATGCTGAACTTGGAAAAGAAAGAAGAGAAATTAGCAAAGAAATTAAAAAACTTAAAAAAACTGTATCTTAGAAATTAACTGGGAGAAAATAGATGTCAACAAAAAGTTTAGAAAAATTAATCATTGAATTTAACAAACTTCCAGGAGTAGGGATGAAGTCTGCAACTAGATATGCATTTTTTATTCTTAATCAATCAAAGGAAGAAGTTAACAAATTCACTGCTGCTTTGAGTGATGTAAAAGAAAAAATTAAAAAATGTCAAGTTTGTGGAAATTACTCAGAAGAAGAAATTTGTAAAATTTGTTCAGATAATTCAAGATTGTATGATATAATATGTGTGGTGGAAGATTGTAAGGATATAATCACAATAGAAAAAAACACTAATTTTAAAGGTGTTTATCATGTTTTAGGTGGAAGATTAGATCCTTTAAATGGAATTACACCAGAAGAATTAAATATAAAATCATTACTAAATAGAATAGGAAAAAATGATATAAATGAAATCATTTTAGCTACTAATCCTAATATAGAGGGGGAAACCACAGCTATGTATCTGTCGAAGTTAATAAAAAACTTTGATATAAAAATTACAAAATTAGCTAGCGGAATACCTATGGGTGGAAATTTAGAATTTTCAGATAGTGCGACAATATCAAGAGCTTTAGATGATAGAGTTGAAATTTAGTTATTTTTACTAGATTATGAGAAATGTTTTTATAGTTAAAATATAAAAAATATAGGAGAGTGTAGAAAATGAAAAAATTATCATTATTAGTATTATTGGGGCTATCTTTAGTAGCTTGTGGAGAGAAAAAAGAGGAAGCTAAAAAAGAAGCTCAACCAGTTGCAGAAAAAGCTGTTGAAACTAAAGAAGAAGTTAAAGAAGAAACTAAAAAAGATATAGTTACTGAAGTAAAGGACAAAGCTAAAGAGGTTGTAGCTGAAACTAAAGATAATGTAAAGAAATCTGCTACAGATGTAGTAGATGCAACAAAAGGAGCTGCTCAAGGAGCTGCCAACGCTGTTAAAGATGCTACTAAGAAAACAATAACTGAAGCTACAGATGCTGTTAAAGATGCAACTACATCAGCTACTGATAAAGTAAAAGAAAAAGTAGCTAACTAATTTAAAAAATAAGTCTAAGTAATATGGAAAAATCTATCACTAATTGATAGATTTTTTTATTACTTTAAATATTTATCTAAATTAATTTTCTGAAATAAAATAAAGATATAAATTTATTTTATAAAACTTTTTATTTACAATATAGAGCTTTTAAGGTAGAATATATAATAAATTATAATTATGAAAGGATGAGAATATGTGTAAAAGAGTTAGAACAAGAGTAGCACCATCTCCAACTGGAGATCCACATGTTGGAACAGCATACATAGCTTTGTTTAATATTGGCTTTGCTGCATCACACGGAGGAGATTTTATTTTAAGAATAGAAGATACTGATAGAACTAGATATGCAGAAGGTTCTGAAAAAATGATATTTGATTCACTAAAATGGTTAAACCTTAATTATGCAGAAGGTCCTGATGTTGGTGGAGAATATGGTCCATATAGACAGTCTGAAAGATTTGAAATGTATGGAAAATATGCTAAACAATTAGTTGATAATGGAGGAGCATACTACTGTTTCTGTGATCAACATAGATTAGAAAATTTAAGAGAAAGACAAAAAGCAATGGGAAAAGCTCCTGGTTATGATGGACATTGTCGTTCTTTAACTAAAGAAGAAATAGATAAAAAAATTGCCGAAAATACTCCTTATGTTATTAGATTAAAAATGCCTTATGAAGGTGAAACTGTAATTAAAGATAGATTAAGAGGAGAAATCATTTTTGAAAATAGTAAAATAGATGACCAAGTTTTATTAAAGGCTGATGGATATCCCACTTATCATTTGGCATGTATCGTTGATGATCATCTAATGGGAATAACTCATGTTATAAGAGCTGAAGAATGGATTCCTTCAACACCAAAACATATCCAACTTTATAAAGCATTTGGTTGGGATGCTCCAGAATTTATACATATGCCACTTCTTAGAAATAGTGATAGAACAAAAATTTCTAAAAGAAAAAATCCTGTTTCTTTAACTTGGTATAAAGAAGAAGGATATTTAAAAGAAGGACTTGTAAACTTCTTAGGTTTAATGGGATATTCTCCTGGAGAAAAAGAAATATTCTCTTTAGATGAATTTAAAGAATCATTTAATATAGATAAAGTTTCTTTAGGTGGACCTGTATTTGATTTAGTTAAATTAGGTTGGGTTAACAATCAACATATGAAGATGAAAGATTTAGGAGAACTTACTAAATTAACTATTCCTTTCTTTGTAAAAGAGGGATATTTATCTTCAGAAAATGTCTCAGAAGAAGAATTTGAAACATTAAAGAAAATAGTTGAAGTTGAAAGAGAAGGAGCTAAAACTTTAAAAGAGTTAGCTAAAAATTCTAAATTTTTCTTTTTAGATGAGTTTGACTTACCAGTAATTACTGAAGAAATGAATAAAAAAGAAAGAAAATCTATAAATAGACTTTTAGACTCTATAAAAGACGAAACTGGAATTTTAGCTATAAAAAAATTCATAGAAAATTTAGAAAGTTGGAAATCTGATAAATTTACATCAGATGAAGCAAAAGATTTATTACACTCTTTACTTGATGAAATTGAGGGTGGACCTGGAAAAATTTTCATGCCTCTTAGAGCTGTTATGACTGGAGAGCCAAGAGGAGCTGACTTATATAATGTTTTATACATTATCGGAAAAGAAAGAACTTTAAAAAGAGTTTTAAATACAGTCAAAAAATATAATATATTTTAAAAAAATAAGGGAATTATGGTTTATTTTGTGAGCCTATTCCCCTTTTTTAAGTTCTATTGTAACTGGTGTCGGTAAAAAAATTAAATAAATTTTCGAGTAGATTCAGACTTGTGTCTGAATCTATTTTTATGCAATTAAGTTTTCTTTTATTAAAATTCTATTTCTAAAATTAAAAAAACTTTTGTAACAGTATGCTATATTTTTTGTACTTTAATACTTCTATTGATACCTTCTATAACTCCATTAGAAAATTTATAAGTTAGAGTTTTATGTGTTTTTTAAATATTTTGGGTGCTTCATTTTCACGAGAGAGGCAGTGAATCGTGATTTCTTTAAAAAAAAAATAATTAATTAAATGCTTTGGTATCTTTTGTTACGGAATAAAAATAAAAATTATGTTAGTATTTTACTAAGAAAGGAGTTATTATGAGTAAATTTCAAAAATTAAAAAGTTTAGAGCCTATTAAATTAAATGAAACAATAAAGATTAAAGAGTTTCAAGTGTCGAGCATGCTAATTTCAAAAATGGAAAATGCGAGATTATCCTTAGTGTCGATGGGAAAAGATGAAGAAATTTCCGCTGAGACTATGCCTTGGGCTAGATATTTTTTTGTAGTTGCAGGTGAAATTGAAGTTAAATTGGAAAATACTTTAATTAGGGTCTCTAAAGAAAAAATCGTATATTTACCAGAAAATTCTTTTTATTCTGTTCACGGAAAAACAGGGTCAATTTATTTAGAGATAGAATTTAAAGGAGGAAAATTTATGTCAGAAGTAAAAACAATTCAACATATTGCAAGAGCTAAAACATTTTTATTGAAAGAAGAGATATCTTATGAAAAGGGACAAGTAACAAGTAAAAATTTAGTTACTAATTCTTCTATGGTTATGACTGTAATGGCTTTAGATAAAGGTGAAAGTTTAGCACCACATAAAGCACCAGGAGATGCATTCATAACGGTTTTAGATGGTAAAGCAAAATTTTTTATAGAAGATAAAGAAAATATTGTTAGTGCTGGAGAAAATATTTTGCTTCCTGGAAATATATTACATGGTGTAGAAGCGATAGAAGCTTTTAAAATGTTGTTGATAATTGCAAAATAAATAAAAAATTTACTTGCTTTTCTTATATAGAATAATATATACTATAGATGAGGAAAGATTCTATTTTTTCTTAATTTTTTCGGGAGGTGTGTATTATGAAAATTCGTAATTTAATATTTGTTTCAT
>PDWI01004762.1_pt1 | contig 19508 bp, 16 predicted proteins | sample 1430891 | NCBI WGS metagenome assembly PDWI01 (sample SAMN01162508, study PRJNA174530) | Oral metagenome, whole genome shotgun sequencing project. | biome: Marine environment; feature: Marine mammal; material: Swab sample of the gingival sulcus; isolation source: swab sample of gingival sulcus...
ATGAATGGTGCCTAGAGCCGGAATCGAACCGGCACGGTACTAAGTACCACAGGATTTTAAGTCCTGTGCGTCTACCAATTTCGCCATCCAGGCATTCATGTATTATCCCTTTGAGACGTCTTTTATACTATCATAGTTTTTTGGAATTGTCAAACAATTTTTTTGGTTTTTTAAAATTATTTTAATATGTTTCACTTTTTTAATATTTTCAATTAAAATATTAGGGTTGACAATGATATTTTCTTTATCTTTTTTCTTTTTTTTCTTAATAAAGGATTCAACTATACTAGCTTCGGATTTATTTTTAGCCAAAAAAATGACTTCTATTTTTTTAGCTTTATGACTTCTCGTGTATTTAGCTCCTTTGCCAGAAAGATGTTCAAAAAATCTTTTTTCATAATTTTTGGCGATTCCAGTATATAAACTGTTATCTTGACATCTTAAAATATAAATATAATATTCCATGTTTAGCTCCTATACTTTTATTAAATAATAACACGAAATATAAAATAAGTTATTTTAGTTTCTATTAATTTTTTATTTGGATAATTAATGGTATAAAAACGATACATTATTATATAGTAAAATTTAGTAGAGAAATTATACAGTAAAATAACTTATTTTTTAACAGAATATTAAAAAAAATATTTATTGACAATTAATATTGGATATGTTAGAATGAACAATGTCTTAGAAAGCAGAATACAGGAAAAACTCAGACACCATATTATTTTATTAATAATGGGAGGTTATTTATACCGTTAAAGAGTGGACTTGGTTTTGAAAATAGATGTTTGCACTTTGATGTAGATTATGAAGAGAATTGCTTTTCTTCTAGTAGAGTTAGGTATGAGCTATATAAGATTAATACAATTTTAATAGGAGGAATGTGAAATGAGAGTACAAGTTATTTTGGAATGTACTGAAACTAAATTAAGACATTATACTACAACAAAAAATAAAAAAACTCATCCAGAGAGATTAGAAATGATGAAGTATAATCCAGTGTTGAAAAAACATACTCTATACAAAGAGACAAAGAAATAATACGATGGTTTAATTAAAACACATGCAGGTCAATGGCTCAATTGGTAGAGCATCGGTCTCCAAAACCGAGGGTTGGGGGTTCGAGTCCCTCTTGACCTGCCACTTTTATTGAAAGGGACTATGGCTGTTTTTCTTTCTATATATTTGGGTGTTTTTGACGTTCTTGCTCTAAGGGCATTGAAAGTTTTGGAGGCATTGATATGAATATAGAAACAGTAAAAAAATGGTTTATGATTCACACTTATTCTGGATATGAAAAGAAAGTAAAAGCGGATCTTGAGCAGAAAATAGAAACATTAGGAATGAAAGAAGAAGTTTTTAATATATTGGTTCCAGAAGAAGAAAGTGTAGAAATAGTTAGAGGGAAAAGAAAAAGTGTTTTTAGAAAATTGTTCCCTGGTTATGTTATGGTGGAAATGATGTCTACTAGAGAAGAAAATGAAAATGGAATAAACTTCAAAGTTAATCCAGATGCTTGGTATGTTATAAGAAACACCAATGGAGTGACTGGTTTTGTAGGAGTAGGTTCTGATCCGATACCTATGGAAGAACATGAAGTTAATAATATTTTTAATATAATTGGGATAAAAGTCCCTAAGGAAAGTATAAAGATAGACTTTTCGATAGGGGATTACGTAAAAATACTTGTTGGACCTTTTGCTGAACAAGAAGGGAAAGTTTTTGAAATAGATTTAGAACATAGTAAAGCAAAGGTTATGGTAGAAATTTTTGGAAGAATGACACCTGTTGAAGTTCAAGTAAACAGTGTTTTAAAAGTGTAATATACACAAATCTTACGGGGGTGTAAACAATGGCAAAAGAAGTGATTCATGTAATAAAATTACAATTACCAGCAGGAAAAGCGAATCCTGCTCCACCAGTTGGACCAGCTTTAGGACAACATGGTGTAAATATAATGGAATTTTGTAAAGCGTTTAATGCTAAAACTCAAGATAAATCTGGTTGGATAATTCCAGTTGAAATTTCTGTATTTAGTGATAGATCTTTCACATTTATAATGAAAACTCCACCTGCGTCTGACTTAATAAAAAAAGCAGCAGGGATATCATCGGGAGCAGGAAATTCAAAAAAAGATGTTGCCGGGAAAATAACATCTGCAAAATTAAGAGAATTAGCTGAAACAAAGATGCCTGATTTGAACGCATCGTCAATTGAAACAGCTATGAAAATATTAGCAGGTTCTGCGAGATCAATGGGAGTAAAAATAGAAGATTAATTACTTTAAAATTAGTGGTAGGGTTTTACTCGTTAAGCCACACAAGGGAGGAATTTTAATAATGGCAAAACATAGAGGGAAAAAATATTTAGAAATAGCTAAATTAATAGAAAATGGAAAACTTTATGATGTGAGAGAAGGAATAGAACTAGTTCAAAAAACAAGAACAGCTAAATTTGTTGAGACAGTTGAAGTAGCTTTGAGATTGGGAGTAGATCCAAGACATGCAGATCAACAAATAAGAGGGACAGTTGTTTTACCACATGGAACAGGAAAGACTGTAAAAATTCTTGCGATAACATCTGGGGAAAATATACAGAAAGCTTTAGATGCAGGAGCAGATTATGCTGGAGCAGAAGAGTATATAGGTCAGATTCAACAAGGTTGGTTAGACTTTGATATAGTAATAGCGACACCTGACATGATGCCTAAGATAGGTAGACTAGGAAAAATCTTAGGGACAAAAGGTTTAATGCCTAATCCTAAGTCTGGAACTGTTACTCCTGATATAGCATCAGCTGTATCTGAGTTTAAAAAAGGTAAATTGGCGTTTAGAGTTGATAAACTAGGTTCTATACATGTCCCAATTGGAAAAGTAGATTTTGACACAGATAAAATAGAAGAAAATTTTAAAACTTTTATGGAACAAATCGTTAGATTAAAACCAGCAAGTTCAAAAGGACAATATTTGAGAACAGTTGCTGTATCATTAACTATGGGACCAGGAGTAAAAATGGATCCTACACTAGTTTCTAAATATGTTGGATAATTAAATTTATATAAATCCGAACCAAAGACAGTAGGGGGTATTACCTTAAATATCCTACCGAGGTTTGAGTTAGAATTGCTAACCTCAAGACTCGACCCTCGTTCTTTACAATGAGGGTTTAATTTTTAAAAAAAGAGGAGGTGAATCGATATGGCAACTCAGTTCAAAAAAGAAGTTGTAGCTGAATTAGTAGAAAAAATAAAGAAAGCTCAATCAGTTGTTTTTGTTGATTATAAAGGGATAAAAGTAAATGAAGAGACTTCGTTAAGAAGACAAATGAGAGAAACTGGAGCAGAATATTTAGTAGCTAAAAATAGACTATTCAAAATAGCTCTTAAAGAATCAGGAGTGGAAGATAGTTTTGATGAAATTTTAGAGGGAACAACTGCATTCGCATTTGGATATGATGATCCGGTGGCACCTGCAAAAGCGGTCTTTGATTTAGCAAAAGAAAAGGCAAAGACTAAAGCAAAAGGAATGAAAGATACTTTTAAAATAAAAGGTGGATACTTAACAGGAAAGAAAGTTAGTATAGATGAAGTAGAAGCATTGGCTAAATTGCCTTCAAGAGAACAACTATTATCTATGGTATTGAATTCGATGTTAGGACCAATTAGAAAATTTGCTTATGCGACAGTGGCTATAGCAGATAAAAAAGAATCTGTTGAATAAGAAAGTGAAATTTAAAATATTAGGAGGAAAAAAATGGCATTTAATAAAGAACAATTCATAGCTGATTTAGAAGCTATGACAGTATTAGAATTAAAAGAATTAGTATCAGCTTTAGAAGAACATTTTGGAGTAACTGCAGCTGCACCAGTGGCAGTAGCGGCAGGAGCAGCAGCAGAGTCTGCTGAAGAAAAAACAGAATTTGATGTAATATTAAAATCTGCAGGGGCTAATAAAATAGCTGTAATTAAAGAAGTTAGAGCAATAACTGGTCTGGGATTAAAAGAAGCTAAAGGACTAGTAGATAATGGTGGAACTATTAAAGAAGCTGCACCAAAAGAAGAAGCTGAGTCAATTAAAGAAAAATTAACTGCAGCAGGAGCAGAAGTAGAAGTAAAATAAAAAAATAATTAACAATAAAAATGGGCACTCTTGTAAAGTCTTGAGTGCCTTTTTGGCAATTTTAGTGATATTTAATCTTTTGAAACTAAATTCCTCTTTTAATTTCAAAGGATTAGATATTAAAGAAGCTTATTTTTAAGGAGAGTGGGTTAATGAGAAAACTCGTTGAAAGATTAAATTTTGGAAGAATAAAAAATAGGGGAGAAATGCCTCATTTTTTAGAATTTCAATTAAATTCTTATGAAGATTTTTTACAGGCATTAGTAGCACCAAACAATAGACAGGAAAAAGGATTTGAACTTGCGTTTAAGGAAACTTTTCCTATAGAATCTTCAAATGGAGATATAAGATTAGAATATATAGGATATGAACTTCATGAAGCTGAAAGTCCCTTAAATGATGAGTTAGAATGTAAAAAAAGAGGGAAAACATATTCGAATTCATTAAAAGTTAGATTAAGATTAATAAATAAAAAAATGGGAAATGAGATACAGGAATCTCTTGTATATTTTGGAGAAGTTCCTAAAATGACAGATAGAGCAACATTTATTATAAATGGAGCAGAAAGAGTTGTAGTATCTCAGTTACATAGATCACCTGGGATATCTTTTGGAAAAGAGGTTAATGCCCAAACAGGAAAAGACTTATTTTCAGGAAAAATAATTCCATATAAAGGAACTTGGTTGGAGTTTGAAACTGATAAAAATGATTTTTTAAGTGTTAAGATAGATAGGAAAAAAAGAGTATTAGCAAGTGTTTTTTTAAAAGCGGTTGACTTTTTTGAAGATAATAATGAAATAAGAGATTACTTTTTACAAGCACAAGCTTTTAATTTAAAAGAGTATTATAAAAAATATAAAAAACAAGATGAGTTATTAGAAATATTAAAAGAAAAACTAGAGGCATCTATAATAAAAGAGGATGTAATCGATGAAAATACAGGAGAATATATAGCTGAAGCTGAAGTTGTTATAGATGAAAGTGTAATAAAAAAAATAATAGAAGCAAAAATAGAAACGATAGTTTGTTGGGAAGTGAATTCTGAAGATAAGCTTATAGCCAACACTCTTATTAACGATACGACTTTTACAAAGGATGAGGCTGTAATAGAAGTGTTTAAGAAGCTAAGACCAGGAGATCAAGTAACTATTGAAGCAGCAAGAAGCCTTATAAGACAAATGTTTTTCAATCCGCAAAGATATGATTTAGAACCTGTTGGTAGATATAAGGTAAATAAAAGACTAAAATTAGAGGTACCAGAAGATGTTATTATTTTAACAAAAGAAGACGTTCTTGCAACAATAAAGTATGTTATTGGATTAAATAATGGAGAACAAACTACTCATATAGATGACATTGATAATTTATCTAATAGACGTGTAAGAGGAGTAGGAGAATTACTTCTTATGCAAATAAAAACTGGTTTGGCAAAAATGAATAAAATGGTTAAAGAAAAGATGACAACACAGGATGTAGAAACTATTACACCGCAATCGCTTTTAAATACAAGACCATTAAATGCTTTAATACAAGACTTTTTTGGTTCAGGTCAGTTATCACAATTTATGGATCAGTCAAATCCGTTAGCTGAGTTAACACATAAAAGAAGAATTTCTGCTCTTGGACCTGGAGGCCTTTCAAGAGAAAGGGCTGGATTTGAAGTAAGAGACGTTCACGATTCACACTATGGAAGAATTTGTCCTATAGAAACTCCAGAGGGTCCTAATATAGGTCTTATAGGTTCGTTGGCGACATATGCGAAGATTAATAAGTATGGGTTTATAGAAACTCCTTATGTAAAAGTTACAAATGGAATTGTAAATCTTGAAGAGATACATTATTTAGCCGCTGATGAAGAAGACGGATTATTTATAGCTCAGGCAGATACCAAATTTAATAAAAAGGGAAAGCTTCAAGGTTTAGTAGTTTGTAGATACGGACATGAAATAGTTGAAATAGAACCTGAAAGAGTTAATTACTTAGATGTTTCACCAAAACAAGTTGTTTCAGTTTCGGCGGGGTTAATACCTTTTTTAGAACACGATGATGCCAATAGAGCACTTATGGGTTCTAACATGCAAAGGCAAGCAGTACCATTGCTTAGGACAGAAGCTCCATTTATAGGAACAGGATTGGAAAAAAAGGTTGCTATAGATTCAGGTGCAGTTGTAACTACGAAGGTAAGTGGTAAAATTTCTTATGTTGATGCAAGTAAAATAGTTGTTGAAGATGAAGAAGGGAAAGAGCATACGTATAAACTTTTAAATTATGAAAGATCAAATCAATCTATGTGCTTACACCAAATACCACTTGTAGATTTAGGAGATAAAGTTAAGGTTGGAGATATAATCGCAGATGGACCAGCAACAAAAGATGGAGATTTGTCATTAGGAAGAAATATTCTTATGGGATTTATGCCATGGGAAGGATATAACTATGAAGATGCTATTTTGATATCTGATAGACTTAGAAAAGAAGATGTATTTACATCTATTCATATAGAAGAGTATGAGATAGAAGCTAGAAACACTAAGTTGGGAGATGAGGAAATAACAAGAGAAATTCCTAATGTTTCTGAGTATGCTTTAAGAAAATTAGATGAAAATGGAGTTATAATAGTTGGTTCAGAGGTTGAACCTGGAGATATTTTAGTTGGAAAAACAGCACCTAAAGGTGAAACAGAACCACCAGCAGAGGAAAAATTATTAAGAGCAATATTTGGAGAAAAAGCAAGAGATGTAAGAGATACATCTTTAAAAATGCCACATGGTTCGAAAGGGGTTGTAGTTGATATATTAGAACTTTCTAGAGAAAATGGAGATGAATTAAAAGCTGGAGTAAATAGATCGATAAGGGTTTTAGTTGCTGAGAAACGTAAAATAACTGTTGGGGACAAAATGTCTGGAAGACATGGAAACAAAGGTGTTGTTTCAAGAGTGTTACCAGCAGAGGATATGCCATTTTTAGAGGATGGGACACATTTAGATGTAGTTTTAAATCCATTGGGAGTTCCTTCACGGATGAATATAGGACAAGTATTAGAAGTCCATTTAGGCATGGCAATGAGAACATTGAATGGCGGGACTTATATATCTACACCTGTATTTAATGGAGCTTCTGAAGAAGAAGTTAAAGATTATCTTGAAAAACAAGGTTTACCAAGAACTGGTAAGGTAACTCTATATGATGGAAGAACAGGAGATAAGTTTGATAACAAAGTTACTGTAGGGGTAATGTATATGTTAAAACTTCACCATCTTGTAGAAGATAAGATGCATGCTAGAGCAATAGGACCGTATTCTTTAGTTACTCAACAACCACTAGGAGGAAAAGCACAATTTGGTGGACAAAGACTTGGAGAGATGGAAGTTTGGGCATTAGAAGCGTATGGAGCATCAAATATATTACAGGAGATGCTTACTGTAAAATCAGATGATATCTCAGGAAGAACAAAAACATATGAAGCTATAATAAAGGGAGAAGAAATGCCAAAATCAGGGTTACCTGAATCTTTCAAAGTTTTATTAAAAGAGTTTCAAGCATTAGCCTTAGATATAGAGTTATGTGATGAAGAAGATAATGTTATAAATGTCGATGAAGAAATAAATTCCGATGAAAATCCAATAAAAGATTCAGCTTCATCTGAAGAAAATGAAGAAGAAAATAAAGAAAAAGAAGAAGTGGAGAATAATGAGAATTTGGACTAGGTTGCTATATAGTTTCAATTAAGGAGGATTTGTAATTAATGGGAATAGGAAAATTTGAAAAAATAAGAATAAAATTAGCATCACCTCAAAAAATAGAAGAATGGTCTTATGGAGAAGTAACAAAACCAGAAACTATAAATTATAGAACTCTTAATCCTGAAAGAGATGGATTATTTTGTGAAAAAATTTTTGGACCAACTAAAGATTGGGAATGTGGTTGTGGAAAATATAAAAGAATGAGGTATAAAGGACTTGTCTGTGAAAAATGTGAAGTTGAAGTTACAAAAGCCAAGGTAAGAAGAGAAAGAATGGGACATATAGCTTTAGCAGCACCAGTTTCACATATATGGTATTCTAAAGGGAGCCCTAATAAAATGGCGTTAATTATAGGGATATCAGCAAAAGAATTGGAATCAGTTTTATATTTTGCTAGATACATTGTAACTTCTAGTCAAGAGGAAACTATACAAGTTGGAAAAATTTTAAATGAGAAAGAATATAAACTATATAAACAATTATATGGGAATAAATTTGAAGCTTTCATGGGAGCTGAAGGAATTTTAAAACTTTTAGAGATATTAAATTTAGAAAAGTTGAGAGAAGATTTAGAAAAAGAGTTAGAAACTGTTAATTCAGTACAAAAAAGAAAAAAAATAGTTAAGAGATTAAAAATAGTTAGAGATTTTATATCTTCTGGAAATAGGCCAGAATGGATGGTGTTAAAGAATGTACCTGTAATTCCGGCAGAGTTAAGACCAATGGTTCAATTAGATGGAGGAAGATTTGCGACTTCAGATTTAAACGACTTATATAGAAGAGTTATTAATAGAAATAATCGTCTAAAAAAATTATTAGAAATAAGAGCACCAGAAATTGTTGTGAAAAATGAAAAGAGAATGTTACAAGAGGCTGTAGATGCGTTAATCGATAATGGAAGAAGAGGAAAACCTGTAGTAGCTCAAAATAATAGAGAGTTAAAATCGTTATCAGATATGTTAAAAGGGAAACAAGGAAGATTTAGACAAAATCTTCTTGGAAAAAGAGTTGATTATTCTGCAAGGTCAGTTATTGTTGTTGGACCATCACTGAAAATGAACCAATGTGGTATTCCTAAAAAAATGGCTCTTGAGTTATATAAGCCTTTTATAATGAGAGAGTTAGTAAAAAGAGAGTTGGCTACTAATATAAAAATGGCTAAAAAAATGGTTGAGGAATTAGATGATAAAGTTTGGACAGTAATTGAAGATGTTATACAAGATCATCCTGTACTGTTAAATAGAGCTCCGACACTTCATAGACTTTCAATCCAGGCATTTGAACCAGTTTTGATAGAAGGAAAAGCAATAAGACTTCATCCGCTTGTATGTTCTGCGTTCAATGCAGATTTTGATGGAGATCAAATGGCGGTTCATTTGACTTTATCACCTGAATCTATTATGGAGGCTAAATTATTAATGCTTGCTCCAAATAATATAATCTCACCGTCAAATGGAGAACCTATAGCAGTACCTTCACAAGATATGGTAATGGGTTGTTATTATATGACAAAAGACAAAAAAGGAGCTAAGGGAGAAGGGAAATTATTCTCCAATATAGACCAAGTTATTACTGCATATCAAAATCACAAAATAAGTACGCATGCTTTAATAAAGGTAAGAACTGCTGGGGAAATAATAGAAACAACAGTTGGTAGAGTTTTGTTTAATGAAATGTTACCGTTAGAAGATAGAAATTATTCAAAAACTTTTGGAAAAAAAGAATTAAAAAAACTTATTAAATCTCTTTATGAAAGACATGGATTCACAAAAACAGCAGAATTAATAAATTCTATAAAGAATTTTGGGTATCATTATGGTACATTTGCGGGGGTTTCAGTTGGAATAGAAGATTTAGAAATTCCAAAAGAGAAGAAAGAATTATTGGATAAGGCTGATAAAGAAGTAGATGAAATTGAAAATAATTACAAAGCAGGTAAAATAATCAATGAAGAAAGATATAGAAAGACAATAGAAGTATGGTCTAGAACTACTCAAGAAGTTACAGATGCAATGATGAATAACTTGGATAAGTTTAACCCAGTGTATATGATGGCAACATCAGGAGCCAGAGGAAATACTAACCAAATGAGACAACTTGCAGGAATGAGAGGAAATATGGCTGATACTCAAGGGAGAACAATTGAGGTTCCTATTAAAGCTAACTTTAGAGAAGGGCTTACTGTACTTGAGTTTTTTATGTCATCACATGGAGCAAGAAAAGGTTTGGCAGACACGGCCTTAAGAACTGCCGATTCAGGATATTTAACAAGAAGACTTGTTGATATATCTCACGAGGTTATAGTTAATTCAGAAGATTGTGGAACTAATCAAGGAATAGCCGTTGAAGCTCTAGTTGGAGCAGATGGAAAAACAATAGAAGAATTAAAAGAAAGAATAAACGGAAGAGTTTTAGCAGAAAAATTAGTCCATAAGAAGAAAGTCATTGCTGAAAAGAATACAATGATAAATAAAGAACTTCTTGCAAAAATAGGAGAACTAAAGATAAAAAAAGTAAAAATTAGATCTCCGCTTACATGTAGTTTAGAAAAGGGCGTTTGTCAGAAATGTTATGGAATGGATTTGTCTAATTATAAAGAAATTCTACTTGGAGAGGCTGTAGGAGTAGTTGCAGCACAATCTATAGGAGAACCAGGAACACAGCTTACAATGAGAACATTCCATACAGGAGGAGTAGCTGGAGCAACAACAACAGTTAATTCAAAAAAAGCAGAGAATAAAGGTGAGATATCTTTTAGAGATATAAGAACTATGAATATAAATAAGGAAAAAGTTGTTGTAAGTCAGGGTGGAAAAATAATAGTTGGAGATAATGAACATGAAGTTGATTCAGGTTCAGTTCTTAAAGTAAGAGAAGGAGATAAAGTAAAAGAAGGGGATATACTAGTTACTTTTGATCCGCATCATATTCCTATAATTTCGGAACAAGATGGTAAAGTTGAATATAAAGATTTTGTTCCTAAAAGAATAAGAGATGAGAAGTATGGGGTGTATGAAAACTTAGTTGTTCGGTCAGTTGATAGTAATGATGCTAATCCTAGAGTAAATATAAAAAATTCAAAAAAACAAAAAGTTGCAAGCTATTCAATTCCTTATGGTGCATATATGATGATACCAAATGGGGAGAAAGTAAAAAAAGGTGGAATAATAGCTAAGATAATAAAAATAGGAGAAGGGACAAAAGATATAACTGGAGGTCTTCCTAGAGTACAAGAATTATTTGAAGCTAGAAACCCTAAAGGAAAGGCTCTTTTATCTGAGATAGATGGAAAAATTGAGATTCTTCCAAAACAAAAAAAGCAAATGAGAGTTATAGTGGTAAGATCTTTAACAGAACCAGAAAACTTTAAAGAATACTTAGTTCCTATGGGGGAACGTTTAATTGTGACAGATGGATTAAAAGTAAAAGCTGGTGATAAAATAACTGAAGGAGCGATATCTCCGTATGATATTCTAAACATCAAAGGTCTTGTTGCTGCAGAACAATTTATACTTGAGTCAGTACAGCAGGTTTATAGAGATCAAGATGTTACGGTAAATGATAAACATATAGAAATCATAGTAAAACAAATGTTTAAAAAAGTGAAAATAGTAGATTCTGGAGACTCTTTATTCCTAGAAGATGAAATTTTGGAAAAAAGAATAGTTGATTTAGAAAATAAGGGACTACAAGCAAAAGGGAAAAAACTTATAAAGTATGAACATATAATACAAGGGATTACGAAAGCGGCTGTAAATACAGGAAGCTTTATTTCAGCGGCTTCATTCCAAGAAACAACAAAAGTTCTTTCAAATGCAGCGATAGAAGGAAAAGTTGATTATTTAGAGGGATTAAAGGAAAATGTTATTTTAGGGAAAAAAATACCAGCAGGAACAGGTTTTAACTCATATAAAACTATAAAAATTAAACATAACGTAGAGGAAGAAACTATAGAGGAAATAGAAGAAAACGAATAAATTCAATAATTATTTTATCAATAGATATTATTATATATCTATTGATAAAATTTTGATTTTAGGAGGAATTATTTTATGAAAAGTATGACTGGTTACTCTAAATTAAATTATGAGGATGAAGATTTTATTATAAATATGGAAATAAAATCGGTTAATAATAAAAATTTATCTTTAAAAATAAGATTACCTTATAGTCTAAATTCCTTAGAAAATTTTGTGAGGACTCAAGTTGTCTCTTTGATAAGTAGAGGATCGATAGATTTAAGAATAGAAATAGAAAATAAAAGAGAGAATACTCATGAAATTAAGTATGATGAAAATTTAGCTAAATCTTGTATGAATGTTTTAGAAACTATGGAAGAAAATTTTCAGGCTAAGTTTACTAATAAAATGGATTTTTTGATAAAAAACTTTGGAGTTATTTCAAAAAAAGAAGTTTTAGTTGATGAGGATGTATACAAAAAGCCTCTTGAAGAAAATTTAAAAAAATTATTAATAAACTTTATTCAAATAAAAAAAGCTGAAGGAAATAGATTAGAAGAGTTTTTTAAAAATCAGTTGCTAAAATTGAAAAAGAACTTGGAATTAATTAAAGAATTGAGTCCTAAAGTTATTGAGAATAAAAGATCAAAACTTCTTCAAAATATTAATTCAGTGAAAAATAATATTAATTTGAAAGAAGAAGATATATTGAAAGAAATTTTAATTTTTAGTGATAGGGTAGATATAACAGAGGAAATACACAGGTTAGAAAGTCATTTTAAACAACTTGATATAGAATTTCAAAGGAAAGAAGAAGCTCAAGGAAAAAAAATAGAGTTTATTTTTCAAGAAATTTTTAGAGAGTTTAATACAATGGGAGTAAAATCAAATATGTATGAGATTTCTAAACTGGTTGTAGAAAGTAAAAATGAATTAGAAAAAATGAGAGAACAAATAATGAATATAGAATAAAGGAGAGGGCATGCCTTTAGGTAAATTATATGTTGTTTCTGGACCGAGTGGAGCTGGGAAATCAACAGTTTGTAAAGAAGTTAGAAGAATTTTAGGGATTAATTTATCTATTTCTGCGACTAGTAGAAAACCACGTTCTGGAGAAAAAGAAGGAGTAGATTACTTTTTTTTAACTAAAGAAGAATTTGAAAAGAAAATAAAAAATAATGAGTTTTTAGAGTACGCTAAAGTACATGATAATTATTATGGAACCTTAAAGAGTGAAGTTGAAAATAGATTAGCTAGAGGTGAGAAAATAATTTTAGAAATAGATGTACAAGGTGGAATTCAAGTTAAGGAAAAATTTCCAGAAGCCTGTTTAGTGTTTTTTAAAACTTCAACTAAAGAAGAATTAGAGTTGAGGCTTAGAGGAAGAAAAACAGAGAGTGAAGAAACAATAGAATTAAGACTAAATAATTCATTAAAAGAACTGGAATATGAAATGAAATATGATAAAACTATAATCAATATTGAGGTTGAACAAGCATGTCGAGATCTTATAAAAATTATAGAGGATAAGGAGATATAATGAAAAAAATTATAACTTATGATGAACTATTAGAAAAAATTCCAAACAAGTATATTCTTACAATTGTTAGTGGAGGAAGAGCAAGAGAAAGAGCACAAGAGAGAATGGAAAAAGGAGAGGAACCTAGAGAACTTACAAAATTTGATAAAAAAGATACTGAAATGAAAAAAGTATTTAAAGAGATTTTGGCAGGAAAAATCGACTATGAAAAGTAAAGTAACAAAAATTTTGTTTTTACTTATTATAATTTTTGTGGGAGTTCAAGCATATAGTATTTTTAATAAAGAAAAAAAATATGAGAAATCTAAATTTTTATTTGGGACATATATAAAGATTATAGTTTATTCGAAAAATAAATCTTTAGCTGAAACTTCTATTTCAAAAGCTTTTGATGAGATAGAAAGAATAGACAGAAAATTTAATAGTAAATCAAAGAATAGTTTAATTTATAATTTAAATAATTCATCTGATAAGATTCTAGAGTTGGATGATGAAACTAAAGAACTTTTTAGTAAAATAAAAAAAGCTTATGATGATTCAAAGACAAAATATGATATAACGATAGTCCCTTTAGTTGAATTGTGGGGATTCTCACATGAAAAACAAAGAGTAGGTTTGCCAACTTCTCAAGAAATTAAAACTGCTAAGGAAAAAATAGGATTTGATAAAATTTCTTTTAAAGAAGATAAAATGTATTTGAATAAAAATATCGAAATAGATACTGGATCTTTTTTAAAAGGTTATGCAATTTCAAAAGCAGGTAAAATACTTAAACAGTTAGGCGTAAAAAAAGCATTTATAAGTTCTATCTCAAGTTTGGTAACAATAGGAACTAAACCTAAAAATAAAAAATGGAAAATAGGAATACAAAATCCTAGTGAAACAAATAAATTATTAGGAATAATCGATTTATCAGATGAGTCTATGGGAGTATCTGGTGATTATCAAACTTACATTGAAATAAAAGGTCAGAAATATCATCATATTTTGGATAAGACTACTGGCTATCCAGTGAAAGATAAAAAGATGGTAGTTGTGGTTACAAAAAATAGTTTTTTAGCAGATCTATATTCTACGATGTTTTTTTTAATGCCAATAAAAGATATTTTTTCTTTTGTTGAAAAGAAAAAAAATATTAAAGTTTTAGTAGTAGATAAAGATATGAATGTTATGAAAAGTAAAAATTTTGTATACGAAAAAAATAAGTAAATTAATACTTGTAAATAATTAAAAATTTTAATATAATAATTGAGTTAAAAAATTAAAAAAGGAGTGAGGAAATGAATTTATTAACACAAGTTTTTTATTTCGGGATAATTTCTGGGATAATTTCATTAGTGGCAGCTTATTATTATGCAAAAAAGGTGGAACATTATGAAATAAATATTCCAAAAGTACAAGAAATAACAGATGCAATAAGAGAAGGAGCTATGGCATTTTTGACAGCGGAATATAAAATTCTTGTATGGTTTGTTGCTATTGTTGCAATAGCTTTGGGAATTTTTATTGGACTTGAAACTGCAATTACATTTGTGTTGGGAGCTATAACTTCTGCAATAGCAGGAAATGCAGGAATGAGAATAGCGACTAAAGCAAATGGAAGAACAGCTATTGCTGCAAAAGAAGGAGGACTTGCAAAAGCTCTTGATGTTGCATTCTCTGGTGGGGCAGTAATGGGATTAACAGTTGTTGGATTAGGAATGTTGATGTTATCTTTAATTTTATTGTTGATAAATAAATTGGGATTGGACATTGAACATGTTACAGGATTTGGAATGGGAGCTTCATCAATAGCTTTATTTGCAAGAGTTGGTGGGGGAATTTATACTAAAGCTGCAGATGTTGGAGCGGATTTGGTTGGAAAAGTTGAAGCGGGAATACCTGAAGATGATCCAAGAAACCCAGCTACAATAGCGGATAATGTTGGGGATAATGTTGGAGACGTTGCAGGAATGGGAGCGGACCTATTTGAATCTTATGTAGGTTCAATAATTGCTACAATGACTTTGGCTTATTTAATGCCAGGGACAGATAAAATAGCTTATATGTCAGCACCACTTTTAATTTCTGGATTTGGAATAGTAGCATCAATAGTTGCCACTTTGACAGTAAAAACAAATGATGCAAGTAAAGTCCATTCTAAATTAGAAAATGGGACAAGAATAGCAGGATTTATAACAATATTAGCTTCTTATGGGATTATAAATTATTTAAATCTTCCAATGGGAGTTTTCTACGCAATAGTAACTGGTCTTGTTGCAGGGCTTGTAATAGCTTACTTCACAGGAGTTTATACTGACACAGGGAAAAGAGCAGTAAATAGAGTGTCTGATGCAGCGGGAACTGGAGCAGCAACAGCAATCATAGAAGGATTAGCAATAGGAATGGAATCAACAGTGGCTCCTCTAATAGTTATAGCAATAGCAATAATTATTTCATTTAGAGTAGCAGGATTATATGGAATAGCAATAGCAGCAGTAGGAATGTTAGCAACAACTGGAATGGTAGTTGCAGTTGATGCTTATGGACCAGTTGCGGATAATGCTGGAGGAATTGCTGAAATGTCTGAATTACCACCAGAAGTTAGAGAATGTACTGATAAGTTAGATGCGGTTGGGAATTCAACAGCAGCAGTAGGAAAAGGTTTTGCAATAGGATCAGCGGCATTAACAGCTTTATCTTTGTTTGCAGCTTACAAAGGAGCAGTGGATAAATTAACTGGAGAGACTTTAATTATAGATATAACTAATCCAGATGTAATAGCGGGATTATTTATTGGTGGAATGTTAACTTTTTTATTTGCAGCATTGACAATGACAGCAGTTGGGAAAGCAGCAATTGAAATGGTAGAAGAAGTTAGAAGACAGTTTAGAGAATTTCCTGGAATCATGGAAAGAACTCAAAAACCTGACTATAAAAGATGTGTTGAAATTTCAACTCATTCTTCATTAAAGCAAATGATACTTCCAGGTGTACTTGCTATAATAGTTCCAGTTTTAGTTGGAATATGGTCAGTACAAGCATTAGGAGGATTATTGGCCGGAGCACTAGTAACTGGTGTTTTAATGGCAATAATGATGGCGAATGCTGGTGGAGCTTGGGATAATGGTAAAAAACAAATTGAAGCCGGATACAAAGGAGATAAAAAAGGTTCTGATAGACATAAGGCTGCGGTTGTTGGAGATACAGTAGGAGATCCGTTCAAAGATACTTCTGGACCATCGTTAAATATATTAATAAAATTGATGTCAGTTGTGTCTCTTGTACTAGTTCCATTATTTGTAAAATTTATCTAAATATAAAAATTATATTTAAGGCTAGGTTAATATCCTAGCCTTTTTTATAAAAAAAGAATGTAGAAGGAGAAAAATATGAGATTATGGCATGAAAAAATAATTTCACTATTACCTAGACAGCAATTATTAGGACAACATAGAGAATGTTGTGCTCTTCGAGGAAAAGGTTGGGCAAAAAAACACTCGACTGTTCAATATGTATTTGATTATTCTCCGTATATGTTATATCAATATCATTTAGTTGTAATGGAAGAAATGATTAAACGCGGATATTCTCCTAACAAGTTGTGGGAAAATTTTTTATATAGAGGTAAAAATTGTTTACCCTATGAGAAACTGCCATGTTTAGAGAAAAATGAGCCTATTTATCCTGAACATAATGACAAATATTTAGAAGAATGTTTAGAAAATTTGAAAGAAAAAAATATTGTTATAGATATTTAAAACGGATATTTTTTTAAATTATTTATCTTAGGAATATTAACAATATAAAAAATAAATTAATAAAAATATTGAAAAAAGTATCTAGAATGTGATAGAATAAATCAAAATAAATATATTTTTTACTCAATTTTTAAAATGACTTTAATAATAGGGCGAAAAATATTTTATAAAAAATTTAATGGAGGTTTTGAGAATGACTGATATACAAATAGCACAAGCAACAGAAATGAAAAACATCAAAGAAATTGCAACAAAAATAGGATTAAGTGAAGACGATATTGAACAATATGGTAAGTACAAAGCAAAAGTAAACTTAGATGTACTTGAAAAAAATAAAGATAAAAAGAATGGGAAGTTAGTTTTAGTAACGGCAATAACTCCAACTCCAGCAGGAGAAGGGAAATCAACTGTAACTATTGGACTTACTCAAGCATTTAATAAATTAGGAATCTCTTCGGCAGCAGCAATAAGAGAACCATCTCTAGGACCAGTTTTTGGGATGAAAGGTGGAGCAGCAGGTGGAGGATATGCGCAAGTAGTTCCAATGGAAGATATAAACTTACACTTTACAGGAGATATGCACGCAATAGGTGTAGCTCATAACCTAATAGCAGCTTGTATAGATAATCATATAAATGCAGGAAATGCTCTTGAAATAGATGTTACAAAAATAACATTTAAAAGAGTTATAGATATGAATGATAGAGCGTTAAGAGATGTTGTTATAGGTCTTGGAGGAAAAGCAAACGGTATTCCTAGACAAAGTTCTTTCCAAATAACAGTTGGATCTGAAATAATGGCTATTCTTTGTTTATCAAATTCAATAACAGAATTAAAAGAAAAAATTGGAAGTATAGTTTTTGCAACATCATTAGACGGGAAATTATTAAGAGTTAAAGATTTAAAAATAGAAGGAGCAGTAACTGCTTTATTAAAAGAAGCAATAAAACCAAACTTAGTTCAAACGTTAGAACATACACCAGTATTTATTCACGGAGGGCCATTCGCGAATATAGCTCATGGATGTAACTCAATACTTGCTACAAAAATGGCATTAAAACTTACAGACTATGTAATAACTGAAGGTGGATTTGCAGCAGACTTAGGAGCAGAAAAATTCATAGATATAAAATGTAGAAAAGGAGGATTAACTCCAGATTGTACAGTAATAGTTGCTACAGTAAGAGCGCTAAAACATCACGGTAATGGACATTTAGAAAAAGGAATAGAAAACTTAGATAAACATTTAGAAAATATAACACAAAAATATAAATTACCAGTAGTAGTAGCAATAAACAGATTCCTAGATGATACAGATGAAGAATTAAAATTCATAGAAGAACATTGTAAAAAATGGGGAGCAGAAGTATCTCTATGTGAAGTATGGGCAAAAGGTGGAGAAGGTGGAGCTGACCTAGCTAAAAAAGTTATGACAGCAATAGAAAATAATAAAACTCCATTTGAATTTTTCTACTCAGATGACTTAACAATAAAAGAAAAAATAGAAAAAGTATGTACAGAAATATATGGAGCAGATGGAGTAGTATTTGATAAGAAAACTAAAAAAGTATTTGATACAATAGCAGCAGAAGGGTTAAATCACTTACCAATTTGTATGTCAAAGACACAAAAATCAATTTCAGATAATCCAGCATTATTAGGAAGACCAACAGGATTCACAGTAAAAATAGATGAATTAAAATTAGCAGTAGGAGCAGGATTTGTAATCGTAATGGCAGGAGGAATAATAGATATGCCAGGATTACCTAAAAAGCCAGCAGCAGAAGTAATAGATATAGATGAAAATGGAGTAATCTCTAAAAATATAAAAAATCGTATTAAAAAATAAAATTTTTAATACGATTTTTACTTTTATTTAAATACTAATAATCTTTAAAATTTTATTTATATAAAAATAATAAAAAAAGATTGATTTCTCAATCTTTAATATTTTAAATGGCTGGGATGGCTGGATTCGAACCAACGCATAACGGAGTCAAAGTCCGTTGCCTTACCGCTTGGCGACATCCCAATATATTTTTATGGTGCGGAGAGAGAGACTTGAACTCTCACGTCTAAGACACTAGATCCTAAGTCTAGCGCGTCTGCCAATTTCGCCATCCCCGCATATTTTTTAAAAATGGTGCGTCATACAAGATTTGAACTTGTGACAACACGATTAAAAGTCGTGTGCTCTACCAACTGAGCTAATGACGCATATTGCTGGGGTGACCGACGGGATTTGAACCCGCGACAACCAGTGCCACAAACTGGCGCTCTACCAACTGAACTACGGTCACCATAAATTAATGGAGCGGGAAACGAGGTTCGAACTCGCGACATTCAGCTTGGAAGGCTGACGCTCTACCAACTGAGCTATTCCCGCATAAAATGGTCGGAAT
>PDWI01004427.1_pt1 | contig 19506 bp, 17 predicted proteins | sample 1430891 | NCBI WGS metagenome assembly PDWI01 (sample SAMN01162508, study PRJNA174530) | Oral metagenome, whole genome shotgun sequencing project. | biome: Marine environment; feature: Marine mammal; material: Swab sample of the gingival sulcus; isolation source: swab sample of gingival sulcus...
TTTGCAAAGAGTATTAAATTTCATTTTTCCCCCTCAAAAAACCTGTCAAGCTTTTTTTTATTTTTTTTGAAAAAAAAAGGGGGGGGGGCGAGCAGTTACAAAATGGGAACGGATATCCCCCAGAAAAGCGCCCGCCGGTAAAAAACCGTAAAACCGCCGCCCACGGCCAAAAGCAATAAAACGGCCAGGACGTACCCCCCCTGATAAAGATACCGATGCATCACGAACAGACTCGTTCTCAGCGCCTTGCCGGCGGGCACGTAAAATGTATTCAGGGACGTCCGCCTTCCGTGTTTGGGTAATTTTATTTTCAAAGACAGGGTGCCGGCCGTCCGGCCTTGGGGCATATCGCCCCAGCCCGCCCCCTTCCCCGAGATCTGATGCTGCCGCTCCACGTCCACATTGGATATCCGCTCCCCGGTGCTCCAGGGCACAAAGTCCACGGATGCGATTTTTTGCAGATCTCCTTCCGGCGCAAAGGCTTTCATTTGTCGCGGCAGATATACATCCGCCGCGACAATGGACGCGGGCAGGTCCACTTGCGGGTAGCACAGTTCGACGATGCCGCCAAGGAAACCCAGGGGCAGATCCGCATCCTCGAAAACCATATCCAGCACAAAGGGTGTGGCGGATTGCCGTTTGAGGGGGAGCAGCAGCCCGCCATTTCCGTCAACGGAAGGTTTCACGCTTTTACCGTCCAGAAAGGCGCTGATGATCCGTGCGCCCCGGGGAAGTGAAACGGCGGCATATTGTTTCCGGCTGTTGCGGATCCACATCCGGGCCTGGGACAGCATTTTTCCCATGGGAGAAATCACGCGGGTATACTGGATCCGGTCGGCAATGGCCGGATCAAGGGCGCAAGCCTTATGCCCCCGGACCTGAAACGCCAGGCGATACGGCCGCTCAATATACCGGAATGCGTAGACGAAGGGCGCGTCTGCATCCGCGCGGATGAGCGGGGGCAGTTCCCGGATATCAATAAGGCGGGCTTTTTTCAGGGTCTGGATGGAGATTTCACCGCCGCCGCGCATTTCGATGCCGATATACCCGGCGTCCCGTGCCACGCCATCCACCATGAGGCAGGGGACGACAAAAGGCGTCGGCGCCCCCGGGACAGATGTTTCGTACCGGACGGAAAGATCATAACGGTCTGCCACCGGATACATCACCTTGACAAGATAGGTGGTCATGCCGTTTTCGCTTTTTTCCGTTTTCCAGCCTTCCATATCCTCTCCCACGATTTCGTGGACGCTGGCGGTCTCGGGCAGCCGGATGCGGAATTCCCTGGCCTGATCATTTAAAATGCGGTAGCGGATTGAGGAATAAACGGTGGCGATCTCATCTTCAAGGGAGACAAGGGTATAGGTGGCGGCATACCGCTTTTTCACCCGCCGGTCCGCCTCATCCGCGTTCTCCTGTTTGCGGAAAAAGGTGGCCAGCTCTCCCTTGATCTTGCGAGACGGTCCCAGGGCGGCCCGGATGACCCGGCCCTCCCGTTTTTCCCAGGAGATATTGAACAGGCGCACCGATTTGATATCTTCCCCAAAACGGAGTACAAGGGAGCCGCCCTGAAAGAGCGGCGCGTCCACCTCAAACTCCTTTACGCCGCTTTTTTCCCGCACCGGGGCGATGAGTTCCAGGCGGAGCAGCCCTTCTCTGGGGGTCTTTGCATCGGTTTCAAAACAAATATGCTGTCTTCCCCTGACCAGAGCAAGGGGAATGCCGTTGTACCGGGCTGTTGCAACAGGCGTGTCCGCAGACACCAGGGGAATCCGCACAAAACCGTCGGAAACCAGGGTCAGGGGCGCCTCAATTACCAGGGAGGCGTATTTTTCGGTGATATCACCGTCAATGGAAGCGGCGCCGAACAGATAATGGGCCTTCAGCCGGTTTTTTTCTTCTTTTTTCCGATCTTCAATACGATGCAGCAGGGTTTCCATTGTCTCCCAGGTGAGATGGACCTCGGCATCTGTCTGCGGCGAAAGCGGCCTTTCGTCAGCGCCTCCCGGGCAGGATCGGCCCGGTGAGCCGGCCCATGATACAGGAACGCCCGCCGTCCAGAGAGCCGTAAATATGAAAAGCAGCAGCATGGCGGTGCTTGCCGCCGTTTTTTTATTTTCCCGGAATTTTTTGAGCTTATTGAAAAGTCTGAAAAGAAAAAGGTGAAGAAAAATGGATGCCCCGCCAGCCAGAAACATACCCGCCGGGAAACGGGATATCATGGCCGGAATCAGCGCCAGCAGCAGCGCCGCCGTTAAAAATCGAATCGTTATGGACGACCGCCCGGTCCCACAGATGCGGCCCGCTTCCAGCCGGTTCTGCCACAGGGAAAACGCTGCGGTTCCGGCGGCAATCCCTTCCCATATTCTGTAAAATGCACCCAGTTTGAATACCAGGAGCAGCGTGATCATAACGGCGGCGGCCAAAAGAATCATGATAACGAAGCCGGGCCGCAAACAGCCGGCGGGAAAGGCCTTTCGCTCCAGAACAAAGGCAAGCATCCAGAATACGAAAAAAAAGGCAAAAAAGCCGCAGGCTGCCGTGATGCATTGGTGAAGCACGCCGTTGACATAAAAAAAAGTGATGGAGGGCGTAAAGCCTTTCACCAGGTAAGATTCAAACCGATATGGATTTCCGGTCACGGGAATCTGTACCTGCACCTGGGTGTTCCGGTAGGCGCTCCCGGAACGGGATCCCTCCGTTTTGGGGCTGGTTTTGAATCGTTTTTTCAGACCCTTCACATTATAGTCATAGGTTTTGAAAGCCTCTCTTCCCGCATACGCCGGGCGGGGAAATTCACTGGCGCGGCTGGACAGCATCCGCATGACCGGAAGAAACCAGCCTTGCGGCGTTTGTTCCACATTTCCCCGGAAAAACAGAATCTGACAGGATTCCGGAGTGTACACCCACCACGCCAGTTCTCCGATGGACAGATCGGACGAGGGCAGGGAAATTGTATTTTTTCCGGCAATGCCGAAAGCGTTGATGGGCGCAAGCCAGGCGATCTCCACGGGAAACGCGGTCCCGGTGGATTTGTCCACCGGGATGAGAAAGGTCTCTCCGTCCAGGGAGGGCTGAATTTCGCGGCCATTGGTAAAGGCGCTCAATAATTTGGAATCCGCCGGCAGGCCCAGCCGCAGAAACTGGGCCTGGTTGTTTTTCACCCGAAGGGTGGCCTTGGTCATGACCGTTCCGGCCCCGGTGACAACACTGTGGGCGTCGATACGCGCAATGCGGGTTTTCACCACGGAGGCTTTGTCATGACTTTTCACCTCAAATTCGAGACGGAAATCATCCTTCAGGGTTTTGTAATAAAACAGGGCGCGGCTCCCGGCAAACCGCCGAAGCTCGTCGGGCAGAAAACGGACATCCCGCCCTTCGGAATTTTCCACCCCGGATTCATTCACTTCCACATTGGCCTGTGATCCTGCGGCCACCAGGTTTTCATACCGCTCCACATCCAGCGGAACCACCCGGGGAACGGCAAACCGGTAGCTGCTTTTGGTTTCGGTCCGCTCGCAGTCAATCCGCACCCGAAAATTTTCCTTCTGCCGGTACGCGGCATGGATATGAATGATGTGCCCCTTTTCCCGGTCCTCGGCATACCACTGGGAGATCCGGCCGGTCTGTTCCCCGTTATCCGTCGTATTATCCGGAACCGCCGTCACATCCAGAATATCAATCCCTTCCGGAATCTGGATGCGGAAATAATGGCCTTCCCCCTGAAGAATCTGGAAGGAGACCTCGCTTTTCAGACGGGCGCCGTTTTCCCCCAGGGACACGTACGTGTACATCGCAGCACCCATTTTCAGGGGAATGCGCTCTTTTTTTCCTCCCCGTTTCAGCCAGCGGATATTCATCTCTTTCACCGCCGGCACCAGCCCCCGGATGCGGTCTCCTTCCGCGCTGCCGCCACGCACGGTTTCCAGCACCACGCCGGGGTCGAATCTGGCGTCAACATCCGCATCCGTAATATTCAGTTTTATTTCGCTCCGGGGGATCGGCACCAGGGGCAGTTTGAAAGAACGCGGCCATCTGCGGGCATCCAGGGTAATGGTGAATTCCGTTTCGATCTCGTGAACGCCCGGCCCGGACACAATGATATGATAATAGCCGTTTTTTTCCATCCATCCCGTCGGCTCTCCATTCATTATCATTTTTTCGGGGCTGAGTTTGCGGGAGAGCACGGGCACGAGGATCCGGCGGTCATGAAAGGACGCGATACGAATAACGGCGGAAAACCGAAGCAGGTAATGATCTTTATCAATGGAGGCAACGCCGGTGTAGACGGCGTTTTCATAAGCAAAGGGGGTGGTTCTTTCTGGTTTTGGTTCGTTTGCCGACACCCACAGATCAATGAACTGCTTCCAGGACATGGAAATGGATTCGGGGCTCATTTCGTCTGCAGGGATGGTTTCCGGGTGAGAATTGCCGGCAGACAGCAGCAGGCAGATGATCAGGGGAATGATATATTTTTTTTGCATGGGGATTGCCTTCCTTAAAGATACGGTGAAACGGATACCCCCCATTCCACGTCATGGAGCCCGGGCCGGAGCCTATTCTTCTTTCCGTATTTTTTCATATTGTATCCGTTTATCAAGACTTATGCAATTCGCTTCTTCCCGTTTCCGTTGTCAAAACCGCAAAAGACGCAGCATAAAATCCTTGCGTGATGGCGCCGGTCATTTTATTCATTCCCCATGATCGGTTATATGGAAGGAAAAATTCTGCAACTGGAGGGAGACCGGCTGCTCCTGCTTGCCGGGCAGGTGGGCTATGAAATCCTTTTACCCGCCTTTTTGGCTGCCGCGCTGTCCGGACGCGCCGCCGGAGATGAATTATCCCTGTATATTCATTTTCACCAGGCCGAACGCCAGCCCTCTCCGACCCTCATTGGATTTGAAAACGAGATGGAAAAGGCATTTTTTCAGCAGTTCCTGTCCGTGGAGGCCATCGGTCCCCTCAAGGCGGCCCGGGCCCTCTCCCTGCCGGTTTCCGAGATCGCGGAGGCCATTGAGCGGGCGGATATCCCCCGTCTCTCCTCATTGAAAGGCATCGGAAAACGGACGGCCCAAAAAATCGTGGCTTCCCTGAGCGGACGCATGGAGCCTTTTCTGCCCCATGCCGGCATCACCTCCCGCCCGATCACGCCTGCCGCGCCTCCGGAAGAAACCGGGGCTGTCCGGCAGGTAATGGCCGTGCTGACGGAACAGCTGGGCCTGAAATCCACGGCGGCAAAATCCCTGGTCCACGAGGCCCTTGCAGCGGTTCCTCCTGATATGCCGGCGCCCGGACGGGAAGAACTTCTGGATGCCGTACTTGCCCGCCTTGGCGGTCATCCCGCCTGACCGGAGCCGCCCCATGTCCGCTCCTGAATCCGTGACCGATCCGGATATGGATATCCTTGCGGTCATCAAGGCATACGGAGACCGCTATCTTATCATGGACGGCCGGGTTCCGCTCATGACCCGGTCCCGGGTGCAAGACGAATTCCGCCTGTACCGTCTGTCTTCCGGACGCCGGGAGATGATCCGCGCCCATTTTTCTGAACTCACCGGCCGGAATCTGTCCGCCGATACCATGACGGATGAATTGTCGGGCGGGCAGAAGGCCGTGCTGGGAGCCCTCATCGCCCTGGCAAGCCCCGCGCCCCGGATTCTGTTCGTGCGGTTTTTCGACGCCCTGCATCCCGACCGGCGGCGCCGGCTCCGGGAACTGATCCGGTCCGGCCGCTTTTCCAGGACGGAAATCCGGGAGCTGCCGTGATCCGCGCCGAAAATACCCCATCTTCCCGCAGCGGAATTCATATTGATGCCGGCGTCTACCCGGTTTATGAACACCTGGTCATCCGGCTGCCGGAGCCGGTAGACTTTCCGCCCGGCAGCCGCACCGCTCTCACGGGCGATAACGGGCTGGGTAAAACTTCGTTTTTACGGGAAATACTGTCCCCCCGCATCCTGGAAGCCCGGGAACGGGAGGGCCTGCTGCTGTGCTGGCTGGATCAGGATTTTCTCCCCCAATGCCATACAGTACGGGCCTGGATGGCCGCCAGAGGCAGGGCTTTGTCCGATGGCAGGGACGCCCTCCCCCCGGAGGCCTGGTCCGAAGCGGACGCGGCCCTGCGCGCCCTTGCGGGCGGACTGGCGGAAGCGGCGCGATGCCAGGGCCGGGGTATTTTTCTGGTGAGCGATGAAACCGGGATATTCGCCTCCCTGCCGCCGGTGATCAATCTGCTGGACGGAATCTCCCTGACCCTGGTGGTCGTATCTCATGGACCGCTTCCCCTTTCCGGTCATTTCCGCCGGCTGCTTTTTTCCCGGGATTCCCCTGATCCCGGTTCCGGCAGACCGGAAATCCGCACCGTGGTCCGGCTGACGTCATGATATCTCCCGCGTCCCGACAGGCCGCCATGGGCAGAATATGTCTCCTTTTGCTGGCCGCCGCCCTGTTTGTCTGGTACTCCGCGTACCGCTATGCGGATCGTCCGGATTTTCAGGCCTCTGGATTTATCGCCCTCGCCATCCTGTTTATCCTCCGCTGTTCCCTGCGGGAATTCCGGGATCACCTGATTCTGTTTTTCGGGTTCGCCATGACCATGCTCCTGGTCTATCTTGTATTCGGGCTGCTGAAAATCCAGGACCGGACATTGACGTACTGGCTCCATATCGGCGCCGGCCGGGTGCTGTTGTTCCTGAATACCATGCTGGCCTTCGGTTTTCTCTTGTCCTTCCTCGGGCTGGAGGATATTCTTTCCCTTCCGCTGCCTCCGGAACGGCTGAAATACCTGATCCTGGGCGAAATCCTGTACCGGGCCGCCATCCGGGTCATGCCCCGGATGCGCTTTTACGTCTCCCTGTTTCCGGAATTCCAGACCGGAAAGCGGGGCGTCCGCCGGGAATTCCGGGCGCAGCTCATCACGGTTTTGGGCCTGATCTGCTTTGTGCTGCGGGAAGCGGAAATCCGGGGAGAAATGCTGGATAACCGGTTGCGCCATTGCGGACGGGATGGCGCAAGCCATGCTCCGCCCTGGACGCCCGGCGCAAAAACCGGAACGGAAAAAGACACGAAAATAATGACTGCGGCGGAAGCAGCGAAATGAAATCAGGACGGATCCCGTCAACAGGAGGAATCATCATGCGGGATAAATGGTATTTTCTGGTGGGCATGCTGGTGGTGGTCGCGGTGACCACCCTTTTTGTCCGGATGCCCCTGCCCAGCAGGGGATATTTCAATTTTGGAGATGTGGCCGTGGTCTTTGCCGGTCTGACTCTGGGCCGCAGGGGCGGAGCCCTTGCCGGCGGCATGGGATCGGCCCTGGCCGATATCCTTGCCGGCGCCGCCCTGTTCGCCCCGCTCACAATGGCCGCCAAGGGACTGGAAGGCTATATCTGCGGCCTGGCCAGGGGCCGCCATGGCGTCCTTTTTTATCTTTTCCTGCTGGCGGGCGTTCTGGCCATGGTTGCGGTGTATTTTACCGGGGAAGTATGCATGCCCCAGATCGGATGGGCCGGCGCCGTGGCGGAGCTTATTCCCAACCTGATCCAGGCTGCCGGCGGCTGTGCCGGAGGAAAAGCCCTGTATTTCATGTTTACCCGGACCCGGCTGATCCATGCCCGAGAATCCCGCTGAGATCAAAACGTCCGCCATGGCCCGTTCCGTTCTGACGGAAACCGTGGATCTGCGCCAGGGGGCCGTTACCCGCGAACACCTGCCCGAGGATAACGCCCGGGAAATCCGCTCCCTGCGGCCCGGGCGGCTGCATGAGTATATCGGCCAGCCCGAGGCCGTGGAAACCCTGGGCATTGCCATCGCGGCGGCCCGCCAGCGGGAGGAGCCCCTGGATCATGTGCTTTTCCATGGTCCTCCCGGCCTGGGAAAAACCACTCTGGCCAATATCATCGCCGCTGAAATGGGAGGCCGGCTGACCACTACTTCGGGGCCGGCCCTGGAAAAAGGCGGGGATCTCATCGGCATCCTGACCCGGCTGGAGGAAGGGGACGTGCTTTTTGTGGACGAAATCCACCGCACCCCCAAGGTTGTGGAGGAATTTTTATACCCGGCCATGGAAGATTTTGCCGTGGATTTCGTCTTTGACAAGGGCGTCCACGCCCGCAGCCACCGCTTTCGCCTGAACCCCTTCACTTTGGTGGGCGCCACCACCCGCGTGGGGCTCTTGACAGCCCCGCTCCGGGACCGGTTCGGCATCTTCCGGAACCTGGATTTCTACAGCGAGGAAGACCTGGTGAAGATCATCCGCCGCAGCGCCGCGCTGCTGAACGCGGAACTGGCTGCGGACGCGGCCGCCGGGCTGGCCCGCCGGTGCCGGGGCACGCCCCGCATCGCCAACCGTCTGCTCCGCCGGGTCCGGGATTATGCGGAGGTGCGGGCCGACGGCCGCATTTCCCGCGAGGTGGTGGATGCGGCCCTGGCCCTGGAAGGCGTGGACGACCGGGGGCTCACCCGCCTGGACCGGCGTTTTCTGACCACCATCATCCGGTATTATTCCGGGGGGCCGGCAGGGATTGAGGCCATTGCCGCCACCCTTCAGGAAGAAACCGATACCCTGGTGGACGTGGTGGAACCGTATCTCCTCAATATCGGCATGCTGGCCCGCACATCCGCCGGACGCAGGGCCATGCCCGCAGCCTGCAGCCACCTGGGCATTCCGCCCCCGGAAAGGGCCCGTCAGCCATCCCTGTTCGACCCGGAGCCCGGAGATCCGGTTCATACGTCTTGAAAAAATTCCGGATTCTGTTATTTTCACCGAAATATCGGGATCGGGGAAAAAGATGCGGCGCGGATGAACGTGCGTCCGGCCGCAGATGCCCCCGCCCCGCATCCCCATTCGTCATCATTTCAGGAGACGGTGTCTGTTCCCATGAAATATTCCGATATGTATCCTGTTCATGTATTCATGATGCAATTGATGCCCCGCCATTTCCTTTTGTCATATTGCCGCCGCCTTTCGGCCAGGAGTCTCCGAACAATTTTCATATTGCTCCTGTTTTCGCCGCTGTTCGGCCCCTTCGGCGGATATCCGGCCCTGGCGGCAGGGGACGCTGCCGCATCACCGGACTGCATGGAAGCTCCGGCGGCCGGGGCGGGGCCTGCCGTCACCACTCCCGACTCTTCCGGGACGGCGGCCGCCTTGCCGCCGCCGCGTTTTCCGGCGGAGCCCCTTTCTCCCGTCCGTCCGCGTTCCCTGCCGTTGGATACGGTGCCCGCCGATAATATGCCCGCGTCTGTCGCGCCGCCGATTGAATCCCCGGCCGATCCGCCGCTCCCCATGATTCCGGAGGCCCTGCTCCCCTTTACCGCTGACCACGGGCCAGAACATGCCCTGCTGGTGGACAAGTCCCGCCAGATTCTGTTTTTGTATCGTCTCGGCCCGCAGCCGGAAGAAGTGGCCCGATATGCCTGCTCCACAGGAAAATCCAGGGGCCGCAAGGAACAGGACGGCGACGCCAGAACCCCGGAAGGCGTCTATTATTTCACCAGGATTTTTGAAGACGGCGAACTGTCTCCTATTTACGGTATCCGGGCCTTTCCCATGGATTATCCCAACCTGCTGGACCGCATCAGCCGGCGGACCGGCAGCGCCATCTGGCTCCATGCCACCAATAAAAAACTCATTGACCGGGATTCCAATGGATGCGTGGCCGTCACAAACGAGACCATCTCGGCCCTGACCCCGTATATCCGGCTCCATGACACCCCCGTCATCGTGGCGGAAGAACTGCGTCTGGTCGGACTGCCCGAAGCGCGCCGCGCGGGAGCCAGGGTGGAAGAGCTTGTTTCGGAATGGATCAGGGCCCTGGGCGGGGGGACGTATCATGACTACCTGTCTTTTTACGATCCCGGTTTCGTGCCGGATATCAGCTGGTGGGCTGACTGGCGGAACCGGCGCACCGGCTCCGCCGGCCCTTTGACCGTCGCGGCCCGGCGCATCCGCGCCTTCCGGTATGGAGATACCATCACGGCCTTGTTCTCCCTGATTGTCCGTTCCCGCACCAGGGAGACAAGGGCCGGGCTGAAAAAACTGTTTATCAGGGAAATCAATGGTAAACTACGGATCATCGCCGACACCTGGCAGCAGCCCGTGCCGCCGCCCCCGCCAACGGATCCGGGACCGCCGTCCGTGCTGATCGCGGCGGTCGTGTCATCGTTTCCCGAAAATGCGGAGGATAAAGCCGCCGCCGCGATTTCGGCGACGGCCGTTCCGGAAATGGTTGATCAGTGGCTGACGGCGTGGTCCGCCAAGGATATTCAGGCATACGGCTCGCATTATGCCGCAGACTTCCAGAGCCGGGGCATGGACAAATCCGCTTTTTTGAAATTCAAGGAAAAACTGAACGAGAAATACAAATTCATCCGGGTTTCCCGGGGCCATCTGAGCATCCGGCAACGGCCCGACGGCAATCTTGCCGTCTCTTTTTTGCAGAAATACGAATCCAGCGGCCATTCGGGATCCGGCAGAAAAATCCTCACGCTGAAACCCGAACACGGGCAATGGAAGATCTACCGCGAGATCTGGAAACAGATATAGGAGCCGGATACGATGAAATCACCCCCTGCCAGGCGGAAATCCCGCTGGTCCTTCATGATGGTCGAACGGGAAGGCGGACGCACGGTCCGCCTGAAATGGATGAAACCGTTTCTGGCCCTGTGGTTCCTGGCGACCGTGGCCCTGGCCAGCACTGCCGGGGGACTGTTTTTTTTATGGGATATGGAAAACCACAAAAATGCCGATCTGCGGGAGGCGCTTGAGCTGATGACCATCAGACTGAAGCAGACCAAAAATAACGGCCCCCTGGAAGCTCCGGCTCCGGAAAAAACGCCGCCTTCGGCGTCCCGGCCGGTTCCCGCCGGTTTTCTGCTCTCTTCTTCCGCTGCCGTCCCGCCGGGCGGAGAAAACGGGGCAGATGCGCCAGATCCATCCGGATCACGGGAAACCGCCGGTGACGGGGAAATGCCTGATACAGCAGGATCCGCACCGCCGGAGGATGAAGTTTCCGCTCTGCCCCCGGCACCTCCGGAAACGGCGGATTCCCCGCCCCCGGCCGCTCCTCCCATATCCATTGACGCATTTTCCTGCGTCTGTCAGGACGGCCGTTTCCGCATCCGGTTCGATATCCATAATATCCTGCCCGGCGGACGGAAGGCATCCGGCCATATTATCGCGGTCCTGGAGGACGAAGCGGGGGATCCGGATGCGTTCATTTCCGCCCCGGACCGCGTTCCGCTCTCCCGCGGCCGCCCGGACGGACGGTCGCGGGGAGAAACATTTTCCATTTCCCGCTTCAAGCGCATGTCGTTAACCAGCGCCCCCTGTCGCAACCCGAAAGATTACAGCCGCGTGCGGCTCTATGTATTCGAACGGCCGGGTGATCAGCTGGTGATGACCACCGCCATTGACCTGAAAAACGGCGAGGCCGGGCCGGCCGGCTGATGGCCGGGCATGTGGCGCGGCGCTTCATCCCGTTCACCTGCTGATTTCATTCGGTATTGCCGCAGACGCCATGAAAAGGAGACGCATTCCGTGGCCAAAAAAAAAGAAAATTATTCCATCCTGGACAAAGGATTGATCTTTGACGGGGTTTTGACCTGCAAGGGCGAGGTGATCATCAACGGCACCGTGAAAGGCACGCTGGAAGGCGACGTCATCACTGTTGGGGAGGAAGGCGCCGTATATGCGGACACAAAGGCGGGAAGCGCCATTATCGGCGGTATTTTCGAGGGAACGCTGGAGGCCAGGGAAAAACTGGAAATCCGTTCAACGGCCAGGTGTTCCGGAAAAGTGATCTGCCGGGATCTGATGGTGGAATCCGGCGGCATTTTGAACGCCGAGGTGATCCGGCTGACACCCCAGGAGCCGGAAAAAAATGCGGTCGGACGGTTCAGGAAAAAAAGAAAGGAATGAACAGGGGATTCGTCTGTCTTATTGCCGTAATGGATTGGAAAAGCCGGTTTTATGGGATCCCCTCAAAAACAAGGTAACGATTCACTCCCCCTTCCTAAAAAACTTATCCCAAAGATCTTTCTAAATATAGACACGTGGAATTTATTCAGGTATACTCACCATATGAATAATAAATTCACCCCAGACGATCTGGGCCAGATCCTCGCGAATCCCGTGAAAGATTGACCGGGAGCCAGGTGGTGGATCTCACGCTTCGGCTCCGTGATTATGGGGATCTTTGACGTGACATCCCGTCCTGCTTTAAGCCCCAACAGGGGTTCGGGAAACGGGGTGAGATGCTTTGCGGGAAATTTGAATCTTTGTTGGATTTTCTTGAGAAACTTTCATTACCTTTACTGGAGATTATCATGAAAACATTTACGAAGAAAAGTGCAGGTTTTTTGTCACTAATTGCAATAGTCCGATTTATAGACTCGTTAAACTTAAATGACTGATGTTACGCAAAACGGCTATATTTCATCACACTAACCGCAACATACTGTATTTTTTGGTTTTTGCATGACCGCCATCATAAAGCAGGTTACGAAACTGCACCAGGGACGGGTATTCCGCCTGGTGCGGGAGGAAATTCAACTGGAAACCGGCGTGACCACGGAACTGGACATCATCCGCCATCCCGGGGCCGCCGCCATTATTCCCGTGGATGAAAAAGGCCGGGTCATCCTGATCCACCAGTACCGCCACGCCGTTGGGGGAAGAATCTGGGAAATCCCGGCCGGCACCCTGGAAGCCGGGGAAGATCCGGAGACCTGCGCCGCCCGCGAACTGGTTGAAGAGACCGGCGTAAGGGCGGAAAAACTTCACAGACTCGGGGAAATCACCCCCCTGCCGGGATATGCAGACGAACGCATTCACCTCTACCTGGCAGCGGGATTGTCCGAAGCAGAGCAGAAACTGGATGCGGACGAAGTATTGAGCGTGGCCCGCATCCCCTTTTCCGAGGCCCTGGAAATGGTTGCGAGAGGTGAAATTCAGGATGCCAAGACCATTTCCGGTCTTTTCTTCGCGGAACGCTGGCTGCGCGAAAAAAAGACACCAAATCTCCGGCCGTGACAAAAAGGAATTCATGAACCTATCCCCAAAATGGTTTTGACCACAAGATCTCGCATAAAAAAGGTAACTGCCCGCCTCCCTCTAAAAAAATTCAAGCCTTCCTTCATCGCAAACGACAAAGGATGAAACATCCACGGGTAGTTCAAGGAGCAACGGAAAAGGGAAAAAACATAACCGGGGCGGTCAGCAACAGCCGCACAATAGAAACGATCCCGGTTGCGGCAGTTACCACCTCTTGAACATCTCCAGGAGCGGATTTTAAAATTTATCGAATACTTCAGTGAAGTGATGGTCAAACCCTTTAAATGGACATATAAAGCACGTCCCCTAACTCTTTGATTGATTGGGAAGAGGGGATGAATTTCCAATTGTCAGTATCAGGAGGAAAGTAAATTGAAAAAAAAAGTAAAAATGATCTTGTTAACGACGGTTTGTTGCTGTATTGCCGGATCATTCAACATGAGTTATTCGGCGGAAAACAAAACTTCATCAACAGAAAAAAAGGAACCTGTTGTTGAAAAAATTGACGATATTACAGTAACAGCGGAAAAAGTGCCCACTCCCGGCGGATACATGCATAATTCCAACAGGATGGGAATCCTGGGGGATGTGGATATCATGGATGTGCCGTTCTCCCAGCAAAACTATACGGAAAAAACCATTGAAATGTTCCAGAATCCAATCCAGCCGTTAAACGGTGTTCTGGCAAACAATCCTTCCGTAGTGATCGGAAGTACATCACCAATGTATACGGATGTTACACTCAGGGGGGTTAACTTCAACGCCTCCCAGTATTATCTCAATGGTATCCCTGGCCTGTTCGGGCAGACAAGGAGCCTTCCCGCATGGGTTCTTGAAAGCCTTGAGGTTGTTGCCGGCCCGAGTACGGTACTGAATGGTTCAACCGGATCATACAACGGTACCAACGGTAAGACAGCGCCTTCCGGTACGCTCAGGGCCTTTACCAGAAAAGCGTCTTTGGAGCCGCAGATACAGTATACTCAACAGTTCTCAGGAAGAAGTGTCTTTACGGAAATGATTGATGTGGGACGTCGCTTTGGAAAAGACAATGAATGGGGAATTCAGGCCAACGGCAGACTTGAAAATGGCGAGATGTCAATAAAAGGAGCGGATCTGACAGATAAAGCAGTGTATATCAATCTGGATCATGACGGTAAAAACAGCAAAACAAATATCTTTGCAGGCGTTTATGACTGGGAAATAGAGGGCGGCCAGAAATGGTTCAATGCATCTAAGGTAACAGAGGGACATCTTGTTTCAGCACCTGACACAGATATGGACCTGAGTTTTGAAGGCCAGACTAAATTCAACGATGGATACCTTGTGACGTTGAGCCATGAACATAAAATAGGGCGGGGATGGGTTGCTTTTTTCAATTCAGGATATGGAAATTATCATGAAGAAAAGTTCGACCCATGGGGAGGCTCCCCGTACTTATTGAATGACGGCATTCTTTCCAGGGATCTGCGTAATTACAAAGCGGAGAGAATAACCACATATGGCCAGGGTGGTATAAGCAATGAAACCGCATGGGGAAAGGTCAAAAATCAGATTTCTTTTGCAGTGGACTACTATAAACTCAAAAGCAGGTCCGCAAAGGATAAAAAGGCAGGCGGCATTACCGGAGATGTATTCAGCGGGGTATCAGTTGTGAAGGATTTTCCCCATGCATCACTGGACGGAGTCCCCTATTCTTATGAAGAAGTAATGAGTGCCACCCTGGCTGACCGGATAGAGTATAACAATTTCTCCTTTTACCTTGCCGGCCAGTTTCGGGATACCGAACTAACACCCTCATCAGGTAATTCATTTGACAAAAGCGCCTTCAACCCGACGGTTGCCGCTGCATATAAACCCATGGACAATATTGCGATTTATGCGAGCTATGCTGAAAGCTACACAAGACCTTTAGAGGTTTCATCAGGCTATGATAACGCCGGAGAAATTTTTGAGCCCATAAAAAACAAACAATATGAGATCGGCGTCAAATACAGCGCAAAAACCCTGTTGAATAAACTGAGTTATTTTGATTTAAATCAAGGGGTTTATATCAAGGAGGATTCAGATGGCCCCAATGGTCTTATATATACCCAGGAGGGTGAAAACCGTTTCAAAGGTATTGAATATACTGTCTCTGGAAAAATCTTTGACAGCTGGAACATCATGGGCGGTGCCATGTACATTGATGCCACCCGGGAAAAGAATTCAGGAAGCAGTGCTTATAAAAACGGCTGGGAGTCCATTGCCGTCCCTGAATATAAAGTGGTTTTTGGAGCGGAATATGAATTCAGTGATAATCTGTCCCTCAATGCAAGGATGAATTACCTGGACTCTTTTATTGTGAACGACAACGGTGTGACGGCCCCGTCTAGTGTTAAATATGATGCAGGGATACGTTTCAAGACAAAAATTTTTAATGTTCCCACAACGTTGGCCCTTTCATGTTTTAACCTGACAGACAAGAGCTATTGGCAGCCCAAGGCAACAACAACAATTGTTTTAAGCCAGCCTAGAACCTTTCTGCTGACTGCTAAATTCAACTTTTAGACATTCCTATGCAAAAAGCGATTATCTTTTTCATTTCAGGGATATTTGTTTTTCTGGAGGGCATAGGCTCAGGCATTTGTGGAAAAATGACTGAGCCCGTCCATCAGACTTTAATCATCACCGACGGCATAGGGCGTACCCTGGAGCTGCGCGGGACAGTGGATAAAGTTGTTGTTTACAACGCCTATAATGTTGAATTGATCAAAGGGATGGGAAAGGGAGACAAGATCATCGGTGTTGATGCCAATATTCAAAAAGTTAAGCCATATGGCTACACAATGGATCAGGTTGTGGGTAAAAGTCAGCGGGAAATGAATTATGAAAAAATTATTGAACTGGAGCCCACGGCTGTCATCACCACTGGAAACGGTTCTTGGGAGGAAGCTGAAAAAAAACTGGCTTCTTTTGGTATCAAGGTAATTGTTGTCAACGCATATTATACAAACGAATATGCATCCAATTGCAGGCTCCTGGGAAAAATTTTCGGATGTGAGGCCCAGGCATCCAGGCTTGCAGCAGTATTTACCGAGCCAATGGATTACATCAATGCCCAGCTTAAAAATGTTAAAAGGAAAAGAGTGTATTTTGAATATCGCCGGATGGGAAACACCACCATTCCAGGCAATTATTTTTACTATATGCTTGAATATGCCTATGCCGATAATGTTTTCAAACATGCAAAAAGTGTAACTGTATCACCGGAGGCAATTATCACCGAAAACCCGGACTATATTATAAAGGTATCTGATGATGGTGTGAAGGCCCGTTATTTGCCACCACCATTCCCGTCGCAGATGATGACACTTGAAACGCTTAAATCACGTCCGGGATGGGATGAGATATCTGCGGTTAAGAATGATAAGATACTGATCCTCTCCCATTTTGTACATGGAAAAGGATCAAAATTAATGGGGACGATATACATTGCCAAATTCCTTTATCCGGAGCATCTTCCAGACCTTCACCCTGAGGCTGTCTTCAAGGAATGGCTCGAAAAATATGAGGGCATTGACTACATAAAAGGCCATACATATCCTGCATTTGCGCTTCCGGAATAAGAGGATAAAAACCAGGGATGAACGAGCTGTCAGGGGATATCGCCAGAATATATAGGCATAAAAACCGGTGCAAAACAGCACTGATTGCTATAGGCATGGTCTTAATCATCACAACAGGTGTTTTTAGTGTATCCACAGGCAATTCAAAAATAACGTTAACACAGATCGCTACGGCTGTCACTAGCTGGATAAAAGGGGATATCGATAACGGCAAAACAGATAACAGGGTGTCCAAAATCATCCTTCTGCTGCGGCTTCCCAGGTGTTTAATGGCCGTGGTCGCAGGTTTCGGGCTTGCCATTGCAGGTGTTGCCATGCAGGGCATAACGCAGAACCCATTGGTCAGCCCTTTTACCGTAGGGGTTTCAAATGCGGCAGCTTTTGGGGCATCTTTGAGTATTGTCCTGGGATGGGGATTGTTTCCCGGAACCCAGTGGAGAATCATCATCACGGCCTTTCTTGTGGCTCTTGTATCGTCTTCCCTGGTATTTTTAATTGCAAAAAAATCCGGACTGAGAGTTGAAATTATCATTTTGACCGGTATTGCATTGAACTATTTCTTTAGCGCATTAAGCGCGGTAATGCAGTTTTTTGCAGAGGATCATGCACTGGCGGATGTAGTGAATTGGGCATTTGGTTCGTTCAACAGTGCAACATGGATACAGCTGATCGCCGTGACAACATGTGTTGTCCCCTGTTCCCTGGGGATTATGTCATACGCGCAGACCCTTAATACCATGTCCACCGGAGAGACAGCATACATAAAAAGCATCGGCATCAACACAGGAAAAGTAAATGGGATCATTGGTGTTGTTTCCGTATTCATGACGGCGGCAATCATCAGCTTTACCGGAGTTATCGGATTTGTAGGTCTCGTTTCACCTCATATGGCCAGGTTGATCATCGGCAACAACTACAAATTCCTGATCCCCTTTTCCGGCATCATCGGTGCGATCCTGCTTCTGGTGTCAGATACCATAGGCCGGACAATATTAGCGCCTGTAAGCATCCCTGTAGGGATTGTCATCTCAATTGTCGGCGTTCCTTTTTTTGTACAATTGATTCTCAGAAAAAAGTACAACGAGGTCATATAGATGTGAATATTGATATCAGAAACATCAGTTTCAAATATCAAAAAAAAGAGATACTCAATGACATATCTTTCACGGTTCCTTCCGGTAAAATGGCCTCCATTATAGGGCCCAACGGAACAGGAAAAACAACCCTGCTCAAATGTATCTGTGCCATTTTGAAGCCTTATAAAGGGGCTTCTTTTATTGACGGGAAAAAAATACAGGCAATTCCCATGGAAGACAGATCCTGCTTTATCGGGTATGTCCCCCAGCACAACATGGGCAGTTCATTTTCCATTTCAGTGGTGGATACGGTCATGATGGGCCGATTTTCAACAAAAAAACGTCGTGTTACAAAAAAAGATAAGGAAATCGTCTTTAGGGTCATTGAGCAGATGAATCTGAGTAGATTCGCATTCAAAGACATTAACTGCCTGAGTGGAGGAGAGCGGCAGACTGTTTTTATTGCCAGGGCAGTGGCCCAGGATCCCAAAATCCTGTTGCTGGATGAACCAACAAGCGGACTGGATATCAAAGGTCAGCTTTTCATTTTGTCGTTAATCCATGAGCTGTGTGTGAAAAAAGGCATTACAGTGATCATGATCCACCATGATCTGAACCTTGCAGAAATGTATTCAGACATACTGATTTGCCTGAAAGATAAAAAGATATATGCCTCAGGCCCCCCCAAAGAAGTGCTTACCCCTTCGAACATTGAAGCCATTTATGGTATACGGCCCAGGGTGATTGAAGATGATTTGGGCTCATATATCAGGCTGATTAGTGTCAGGAATGAAATTCGAAAAGATTATAAATTCAATAAATTATCCTGAAAAATAAAAGCGAAGATTTTTCGATTCGGTGCGATTTTACTTGCAGCCGAAGGTCATCGTTGAGCAACTTCGCAATAGCACCGGGTAAATAGCCAATTTTTTTACGAAGTGATTCGGACACCACCGTATCATCCTGAATTACAACACCCCGGCCCAGCGGCACAACGGGGATGATGCGGGGATCCCCGGTCGGCGTCACGCGCTGTATCTGGAGGCCAGGCAACGGCACCCCGCCCGCTGGAGCGGAGCCACACGAAACTGGGAGCCAGTGGCGGATGTCTGGCTGAATAACTAAAAGGAGGATACAATGGCGGAAAAAAAGATGACAAAGACACAAGCTGAAGATGCACTAAACACAGGTGCCCAAAAAGTAACGGAAGATGATCTCAAAAAAGTGCTTGATAAGCAAAAAGAGATTGAAGAAAAATTTAAGGACAATGGCCCCCTTGGCAGGTTTGTTGCTGATTTGAAAATTCTGTTTTCAATTATAAAAGATTACATAAGCGGAGAATATAGGAAAACCCCATGGTGGGCTATTGCTGCTATTGCTGCCGCTCTTTTATATGTCTTGAGCCCTATTGATCTTATTCCAGATTTTATTCCATTTATTGGGCTTGTTGATGATGCAATGGTTGTAGGAGCATGTTTAGCAATGGTTGAAACAGAATTACGCGAATATAGAGATTGGAAAACGAAAAACGCATTAATAGGAGGATAAAGCGATGATTAAAAAACAAAGCGTAAGCAATACGTTATATATCCCATTGAGAGGGAACATATATGCATCGAAAAATTTTCTGATTATAACGGATTTTGAGGAGCGTGATAGGGAGCAACTGGGGGCATTCTAAAAATTTAGATTGCGATTTCAGTTGCTATATTCCTAAAATCATTCCGTAATGAAAGCATCCAATTTTCTATCATGTTATTCCAGCGACCAT
>PDWI01004207.1_pt1 | contig 19505 bp, 18 predicted proteins | sample 1430891 | NCBI WGS metagenome assembly PDWI01 (sample SAMN01162508, study PRJNA174530) | Oral metagenome, whole genome shotgun sequencing project. | biome: Marine environment; feature: Marine mammal; material: Swab sample of the gingival sulcus; isolation source: swab sample of gingival sulcus...
AGAGAAAAAGAAACCAGAAGAAAATAAAAAATCAGAAGCAACTACACAAAAGAAAGAAGAGCAGGAAAACCCTGTAGAAGAAGATGATTTTGATATAGAGAATGAAGAACCAAATAAGGAGGAAGAAAAAAAAGTAGCAGAAGAGAAAAAGAAACCAGAAGAAAATAAAAAATCAGAAGCAACTGCACAAAAGAAAGAAGAGCAAGAAAACCCTGTAGAAGATGACGGTGATTTTGATATAGATAATAGAGAAGACTATAAAAATCCAGATCCAAATCATCGATCTAATAAAAGAAATGATATATCAGAAGTAGTAGTAGCGGAAGAAAGAATACAAAAATCAGAAGAAAATAAACTAGAAGATAATCCTTCTAATGGAAAAATTCCTACAGATGAAGAGATACAAAACTCTCTAAAATATGAAGATATTAATCTCTGGGAAAATGGAGAGAAAGAGAGAATGCCAAAAAGAGAAAGACAAGCATTGAGATGGCTCATAAAGAGACAAGATCCTAAGTTATTTAATATCTTGAAAAAAATTAATATTGGTGCTTTCTTTGTTATAAAAGAGTCATTAAAACCAGGTCCAGTGACAAAGCAGATTCTAGAAAAATCTAAATACTTATCTAAAAATGGAGGAAAAATAGAAAATAGAGAGGTAAAAGCGATTAATCAGTTGCTTGTATATATGACAGAAAAAGAATTTGATGAAAATTTCAATAATCTTTTTAGTGAGATAGAGCAGATGGCCCTCTCTGGACAAGAATATACAAAAATTTATACAGCAAAAAAGGTATTTGAACATATTAATGATAAACCAAAAGCATGAAGTGATTTTTCTGAGATGATAAGAGGAATGTTTGGAGATCTAAATTTTGATGGTAAATTAGTCAATGCTTCAGATACTTCAGATGCAGAACAATCGAAAAATGTAGACAAGGGAACAGTGATGTGAGGACAAATTGCTGAAATGTATGAAGATGTAAGAAAAGAGATTGGAGAGACAAATATCGTAATTAATACAATGTCAGTGATCCAATGATTAAAATCATATCAGAACATGGAGGCTTCAGTATCTACTGAACAAGAATTGATTGCTTTCTTCAAGGAAAATCCTCCAGTATTCTTAGCTTTCCGTGATAAACTGATGAAAGAACCACATCATGGACACGCAATCTTTAGAGAAGGGAAAACCTATGCTGAGAAAGAAATCCAGAGAATAAAAGCACAAGAAAAATTGGAAGAAGATATTACTGAAAAAGCAGAAAAATTCTTGAAAGAAAATCCAGAAATTGCAAAAAAGATTGATGGTCAGATACAATTAGCTATGGAATCAGCATTGAATGCACAGAAATGAAAACTTGAAGAAGTGTTGACTGAATTAGAAAGACAAGAAGTGCTTGCTAAAAATGAGGAAGAAAAAGAAAATATTCAAGAGGCAAGAGAAAAAATAAAAGATTTGCTTACACAGATGAAAGACCCTTCTAAACTCTTTTTGAAAAGTTCAGAGATCCAGAACCAATTGAAATGGATAAAATTATCTGGAGTATGAGCTGCATTAGCTTCTATCAAGATGCCAAATGGTGAGAGGATGAATGCTGTCGGAGCATGAGCAACGGTTGATAGTGAAAAGATTAATGATTGGTTAGCATCAACAAAAGTGTTTGAGAGACTTTCACTAGGTGGAGGTGTGATGATGGATAACAATTGAAATGTGTGATTAGGATTATCTCTTGGATTAGGTGGTTCTCAGTATATTACAGAAACTACAAGAGTATTTTATTCTCCTTCTGTAGGGCGATCGCCTATGTGAGGAGGATTTCAGCCTGCACTGACATTGTGAGTAGAACAGACGTTAAATCATTGACAACTTACGAAGGCAGAAAAAACTAAAACATTAGAGTATCGTTCAGAAAAATATATTGGAGTAGCAGGAACTGTTGGGTTATCAGATTTTGCAGGACAACTGTATGTTAGGAGAGACAAACTTGCAGGAATTGAGAAAACAGCTCAAACAATTGCTACAAAGATGAGTCCAATATTTACAGAGATTTTTGCAAGTGGAACAGCAACAGAGGATATTGCATCAACACTTGTAAAACATTTCCCTAAAGAGAGAGGAGATGTGATATATCAGATGGCTGCAGCACTGCACAAGCAATTATCATTTTATGATAAACCTGAAGAAGCAGTAACCGCTTTGAGTAAAAACTTTGCACAACAATTTGCCGAAGAATGGAGAAATCAAAATATCAACAAAATTATCAAAGAATGATGGCATCTATCACAGGTTGGTGTAGGGGTATCTCTCGCAAAGGCATTTCAAGGATTCTTGTGATTAGGAAGTTTGTGATTTACGCATTATAAAGAAGATAACTATACAGAAAATGCTGCTTCTAGAAAACGTGCAATGGAAGGAATGCAAAAACCAACAAATTTTGATGTACTTGAAGTACAGTGATGACTTGTAGAAAAAGCTGAAAAATTGAATATGATGCTCAACGAATGAGATCTTGATGTGAAATATTTTACAGTTTGAGGAGAAGGAGACAATCAGTATCTACTTCTTGATAAAAAGATCTTCCTCACTACCAAGGTATATGCTGAAAAGAATTTGAAAAAACAACATCTGATTATGTCAAAAGAGAGTGATGTCATCAAAATTCCTGCAGCAGCCGATATTTCGTTGGGAAGTGTGTTGGGACAAAAAGGAGAACATAAGTTTTTGGCGCTTGGGGCAAAATCATTTAGAGGTACAGAAAATATCAAAAAAGATGAAGAGTTATATTGAACAATAGATGATTACAAGATGTATGAGACTTCAAGTACTAAATTAGAAAATGTATGAGTTACCTTTGATAAAGGTCCAAATAGTGAATTAGTTGAGGCATTGAGAGGAGAAAAATTATCAGATACGCTTGTGAATTTTAGACTTTGACAGGCCCGAAACCCTAAATCAAATTATAGTAGGTTTATTGCTGCAATAAAAGCAGATCCATCAGGAGTAAATAGCGCAAAGGTAGATAATGTGAAAAAGTTCTTGCCTCCTAAAATTCGCGAACTCGTACATACTCCTGCAGATGTAAGATATGTGTATGCATCATTGTCTCGTGTATCTCAGACAAGAGATAAACAATTGAAAGGATCAGAAGTGACTAAGAAAGCTACTAAGTATTTAAACGACAAAACTATTAATCTTCCATCAGCACAGAAAAAGATATTACAAAATATTATTGTATCGAGTGCAGAGAGATGATTGACCATAGAAGAATGGAATCAGGTTGATAGTATTTTGCATGTTAGAATTAATAAATGAGCTTCAATGAGTGCTAAGCAGAAATTGGCGCATCTCCTTGCTCCTAGATCAGTGTTAATTGGTACGAGAACATCAGCATATGAGCGTAAGATAGCTAATGAATATGATAATGATTCCTCTGCTGTTGATACAATAAAAAATGCAAGAAATAGTGTAATAAAAACAATTGATGCTGTGCAGTCTTGAGTAGTAACTCCAGCAGAGTGATATATTGGTTCTGTGGCATGATATAGTGGAAATGAAATTGATGAAAAATATGTACAAGATCCGAGACTTGTATGAAATATTGCAGAAAATACTACTGATATTAGTGATAACGAAGTGGTGAGAAGAAATTATTTTTCAGAACTTGAAGCGAAAAATACTACCCTCTTTGCACATATAAAAAATGCTTTGTTGCAAAAATTAAGAGATGGTGATATGGTAGATGAAACGTATACACTTAGTGATAAAGCATTTATTGATAGTATGGCAAATCAAAAGATTAAAATCTGAGAGACTGAACATGATATTTCTTATGATCTGAAATTTGGATTCTTTGCTGACTGTATTAATGAGATGATTCTATTCGGAAATCTTCAAGTTCCTAATGTAGTGACAAAAGAAGTGAAGATGTCTCCAGAAAATAAAATTTATAATTATAATGGAGTAGTGACAAACAAAGCACAAGTAAAAGCTGAAAGTTTTGGGGTTGGTATGATCGCTGGAGCAATGAAGCAGGAAGAGTCTCCAAAATGAAACACAGAACCAGCACCAGAGAAAAAAGATCCAGAAGGAAAAACAACACCAGTAACAGATGTAGAAGGATTAGATGCTGATAATGTTACGGCTGTTAATGGAAATAATATCGAACTTACGATTAATTGAGAGAAAGGAACATATGCTTTCATGAATACAGAAAATGGGCAATGTATTAATTATAATGGGGAATGGTGTAGACTTGTGAAGCAGGGTAACACTGTTGGTCTAGAGATATTGGATAGCACTACATGAAATCCTACTGGAAAATTGTTGTGATTTGCTACTCCAGTAGATTGAGCTGCTCCTATGACTCCTGTAGCAATCAAAACAGATAACCCTATGGGTAAACATTGGCATACCCCCACAAAAAATGTGCAAAATACAATTGAAACGCTCAATGAAAATAGTAAAACAGCAAAAAAATCAAAAAATAATACAATAGAATAATAAAATATTGACATTGTTGTAAAAAAGAATATCATAAAGCTATAAAATTATTTATTCATGTAAAATATAAAAAAATGAAAAAGATTAGTATTTTGATCGGTATAGTATGTAGTATCTTACTTTCCTATTCTTTTGCAGAGAAAGTACCGACTCATATTCACGATGAAATATATACTTCAGCTAGTCAGTGTGATGGAGGGAAATGGGGAAAGGTATTCTATTTAGGATCTAATGGTCATGAAATGGTTGATACCTTCACGAATACAGATCAAGATTATGCTTGGCAGATTAATACGCTCAATTCTTGGGTTGGAGTATATAATCTTGGTAATGTTTTGTCTTTTTCATGATGATTACAAGATGCGTTTGATTATTTTTCAAATGGTAAACCGCATAATGTAGATACGATAGTTGTTCTTTGAGCAAAAAATGGAGTAAAGGTAGAAAATATTCCATCTAATTATACGAGATCTCAGATAGCAGCGCAGTTGGTGTATCATATTTATAGGACTTCTGCGAGATATACTCCATGATCAATGCAAACCTTTCAGTATCTAGATTATAATAATATTGCTGCGGGTACACAAGAATATTCTTTTACACCGGCATTCCCCTTTCAAAATGAGGAAGATAATGAGTGTCTTGATATTCATGTTGGTTTTTGTGGTGATGGAGTATTAGATAATTCACAAACCGAAGGAATAGATCTCGAAAATGATTTTTCAAATATTAACACGTCTCTAAAATGAGAAGAAGAGTGTGATCCAGCATTAGCATCATCAATACCAGCATGAGCAACGTGTACATCAGAATGTAAAATTCAATATAATCAACCACAATGTAATAATGTGTATAATGAACAGACTCACTATGGACAAAACTGGTTGACATCAGAAACTCCAGAGTTGTGTACATTAGGAAATGTAGTAGGTTTCATGTGACCAAATTCATGAGGAGGATATATGTGGTCATGTGTAGGACCAGAATGAACAACACCTGCAAATTGTTCAGCAGATGAGAATTGGTGTGGAGATGGTCTTTTCCAGCCTCAAGACGAAGAATGTGATCCTAATGATGGTATGCAACATGGATGGTGAAATGGATGATGTAGTGCGACATGTGAAAAAATTAATTTAACATACGATCTAGCATTGAGGAAGACAGTATCAACAGGAGTATTGATAGCAAGGGATCAAATAGCATTTGATATTACCGTATATAATCAAGGAGAGTTATCAGCGCATGATATTAAAGTAGCTGATTATTATCAGATAGGAGAATTGATCTATGTAAGTGCAAGTGTACCTACTGTAGTAGGTAATCCATGACCATTAGCGGTATTGCAAGCAGAAAATGTAGCAGTAATGACATTTAGTGGTGAAATATTGCCGTGAGAGAGTAGGACAGAGAGAATTGTATTTAAGATTAATCCAGATTATACAGGTACAGAGATAAGGAATTATGCTGAGATAAGTGAAGATGATGGAAATGATATAGATAGTACACCGGATTATAATTCAACAAATGACTGTGCAGTGATAGATGATGAGATCAATGAGACATGTCCAGCTGATGAAGATGATCATGATGTAGCAGTGGTTACTTTGGAGAGTAGTGTATACGATCTAGCATTGAGGAAGACAGTATCGACATGAGTATTGATAGCAAGGGATCAAATAGCATTTGATATTACGGTATATAATCAGGGTGATGTAGCAGCTCATGATATAAAAGTAGCAGATTATTTCAGTCAAGATAAGTTAATATATGTGTCATCTACAGTCCCTGTAGAAATGGGAAATATATGATATAATGGACTATGGATCCATAATATAGTAGAGATGACACGAACAGGTGAAATATTGCCATGAGAGAGTAGGACAGAGACAATAATATTTAAGGTAAATCCAAATTATACAGGTACAGAGATAAGGAATTATGCTGAGATAAGTGAAGATGATGGAAATGATGTAGATAGTACAGCTGATACCAATCCAGTGAATGACTGTGCAGTGATAGATGATGAGATCAATGAGACATGTCCAGCTGATGAAGATGATCATGATGTGGTAGTGGTTACTTTGGAGCCAGCAGGAGTGGAAAAACTATTGATTAGTAAAAAACTTATTTCTAATGGTTCTGGTGATATATATTTATCGTGAGAACAGGTGAAATTTGCTATTACAGTTGTTAATACAGGTACAGTGGCAGTGGATAATATTGTTGTGAAAGACTTTATGCCAGTGTCATTAGATTATGTATCAAGTACAGTTACAAGTAATCAGACAGGTGTAGTTTTAGAAGTTTTGACAGGTGGAAATTTTTCTTATTCAGGATTGAGTTTACAGCCACAAGAGGTATTTAGTTTTGAAGTTGTGGGTGTTGTAAAAAATAACCCAAACCAAAATGAAACAACAAACTGTGCAAGTATTACTTCACATAATGTATGACCAGTGTGTGACAAATTTGGACTAAAACCAGAGGTCTGGTTAGAAAAGACACAGAATGTAGCTACTGCTAGTCAGTATACGGGTGTAGTGCTTTCAGGAGCTTTGAACGATGTAATTTATTATCATATTGCTTTTGGAAATACTGGATCTTCGACTGCTCACAATGTGACATTGACAGATTATCTTCCTCAATGTGTAAATTATGTGACAGGTTCAGCTGATATTGTATGAGTGACAGGATGGCAACTGACAATTAATAATAATACAATAAAATATTATGGATTTGATTTAGCGCCATCACAGACAGGAGTTATGCTTTTGCAAGCTAATATCGTTGATACTGATAGTTGTGCAGAATATAGAAATATTGCAGAATTGCAATTTGGAGATACAGTATTGACAGATACTGTTACAGTAGTGCCTGGCGAAGATAGACCAGATCTATTGGCGTGTAATATCTTTAGTAGTCCATCGAGTATGACAATTGCGGAGTGACAAAATGGAACGGCAAATGTTACATGTTCTACTTCTGCAGGGCAAATAGCAAAAAAAATAATTATAAGATGTGGAAATAATACTACAGAATCTATATCAGCAAATACAAATAGTTATACCTTTTCATGTAATTATTCTAATGAATGAAATTATACTCCATCATGTGAGGTGTATTCTGATGATAATGTTTTAGATAGTACATGTACATCTTCAGTAAATATAGATAAAGAACATGAATACTATGGAGAATGTGGAGATGGAAGAAGAGACTCAGGAGAAGATTGTGATTGGGGAGGAGAGAAAAAATATTTGGACGATGGAGATGATAAATTGTTTAAGTATGGTTCTTCTTATAGAGATCTTGAATGGTTCTTGGATAGAGAGGATGAAGAATATGATTCTGATACAGAGTATTATTGTACACCAGGATGTAGAATAAAATCGAAAAAAGACAATAAAGAAGATTTTATCGCAACTATTCCGAGATGTTTGTCTAATGATGCACCAATTTCTGTCCAAAAAGGAGAAAAAATGCCGATTTGGTGGAGATTAGAAAAATCATGAATTGATATTGTTGATGAGAATGATTGTAGTAAAAGAAAACAAGAGAAAGCACAAGATGATTATAAGACACTAATTAGTCAGGATGATTTAGAATGTAAATTTGTTGTCTTGGATGCAAAATGAAAGGAAGTAGATCATTTTACAGAAAAAGGACGTGATTGTTGGAAAAGAGCAACCGATGAAAAGAATACGGATGATGGTATTTACAAGTTCTTCTTTGATACAAGGTATGATGAAGATGGAATAGCCTCAATAGAAGAAAATACTTATAATTGGTTTATTCACAAAGCAAATGGGAAAAGAGTACTTGATATAAATGATAATGATTATGAGCGAAATGGAGAATATAAGGTAGTATTAGAAGAAGTGAGATCACAATTTTGTACACCACAATGAGATTGGAAAGATGCAAAAATTTATGATAGGGTATGTGAAGTAAACTTTACGGTTACTGAACCATATTTGATTCAAAAAGGAATCTATGGCTTATTCCCTACTGCTGCGAGTCAAGGTAAATCATTCTTCAAAAACTTCTATGAAATGTACGAAGAATCAGCTTTGTTCAACAATGCTAAGTTTAATAAATATCTTGGAGATACGACAGTTGTAGATGATTCTGATTATACGTTGACATCAGCTTTGAGGACAAAAATTGCCAACTTCAAAAAGAAATACAAAAAATTAGCATTGGATACAGGAAGAAGTAATATCAAAAAAGTACCAGGGAAAAATATCTTCTTTGTGGATGGTGATATGATAATCAGTAATGATGATGAGTATGTAAAAACAAAATATACTATCATAGTAGATGGTGATGTGACAGTGCAAGGATCTATCACAACTAACGGTATGATTGTTGCAAAGAATATCAAATTTGAAGATAAGAGTAATACTGACTTTAGATGTGAAATAGGTGGACAAACCGTACAAGGTATCTTTATTGCAGAAGAAGGATTTGAATGAGATAGTAAATTTAATACAGATAAAGATACTGAACGATGTAATTATGGAAATCTAACAGTAAAAGGTGTGCTTATCGGAAAAGATATCAGTACATTAGTAGATCAAAAAAGATCGCATCTTAATGGATGGTTCTGGGTTGAATCACACAAACAAAGAGATGTAGAAATTGAAAGAAGAAAAGAAATCTTTGAATGAGCATCGGTATTAGTAGAATACAATCCATATCTATGGACAGATTTACCACCAGGTGCAAGTGATTTTATCAATGCTGTAGATATCTACAAAAAATAATTATTCAGAGTGAAACCGAAGAGTCTAGCGTATATTGTATAGATTCTTCGGACTTTTCTCAGGATAATACTACAAAAAAATACTCTCCGTGAAATTGGGGAGTTTTTTTATTGTATGGTTGTCTTAGAAAGGAGAAGAAACAGAGAAAATGAGAAAAGAAAAAAAATAGGAAAAATAAAAAACAAATTCTCTTGATTTTTGAGTTTATTTTCTTATATTATCTCTCAAACGCATAGTTTTTGTCTCTATTAAAATATATGCGGGTATGATGTAGTTGGTGTAGCATAGCAGACTTCAGCTCTGCTTGTACGGGTTCGAGTCCCGTTACCCGCTGTTTACTCTAATCTATATTATACTAAAGTTAATACATGGCAGATATTATTATAGGATTGTTGGTTGTAGGTTTGTGAGGGGTTGTGATATACTTTTCTGCAAATCTTACTCAGGTGTTTGGTAGGAATGCTTGGGCAGAAAGGAATCTTGGATGAACAAGGAACGCTATTATATTGTTTTGATTTGTTATGATGATATTTGGTGTGATGATGATGTTTGGTATGTTAGATGGGTTTTGAGATACTTCGTCTTCTAAAATGTGAGGTCTTTGATAGTATATAGTGTGATATAGAAAAAATAAAGAAAATATAAAATATAGGGGAGATGGCAGAGCGGTCAAATGCAGCGGACTGTAAATCCGCCGACTTTCGTCTACACAGGTTCGAATCCTGTTCTCCCCAAATGTAATATGTAAAAAAATGTACAACTATGCTCCAGTAGCTCAACTGGATAGAGCAACAGCCTTCTAAGCTGTAGGTTGAAGGTTCGAGTCCTTCCTGGGGTAATTTGTATTTGGGTTCTTAGCTCAGCTGGCTAGAGCGCCTGCTTTGCACGCAGGAGGTCAGGGGTTCGACTCCCCTAGAATCCAAATTATTTTTCATTTCTGGTTTATAGAGCTCTCGTGGTCTAGTGGTTTAGGACGCCACCCTCTCACGGTGGAAATCGCGGGTTCGAGTCCCGCCGGGAGTGAATGTAACATTTAGGAGAAGATTTATATAGTAATCATTGCTACTTTGGCTTTTGGAAATAATAGAAATAAAACTGATAATAGAGATCGCAAGCAGGTGTATATTAATCAGGATATTAGAGCACACAACATTATCGTTTTAGATGATGAGAGAAATAATCTTGGAACGTTTCCGAGATACAAAGCATTGGCTTTGGCTGAAGAGAAAGGGCTTGATTTGGTGCAGGTACATTATGATCCTAAAGAAATGATATCTACTGCTATGATAACAGATTATGGAAAATATATGTATCAAAAGCAAAAGGATGCAAAAGAAAAAAAGAAATCACAAAAGTCTAAGGTGTTGAAAGAGATAAAAATATCGTATGCTATTGGTGAGAATGATCTTGAGATGAAGGCTAAAAAAGTGAGAGAATTACTCGCTGATGGAAATAATGTAAAAATAACTATGAGATTGAAGTGAAGAGAAAATATATATGCAGAAAAATGAGAAGAGAAAATGATGAAGTTTATTGATGATTTGTCTGATGTAGGTAAGTCTCAATATAATACTCCTAAAAGAGAGGCATCATGATATAGTATTATTTTATTTAATAAATAGGATGAGAATATGGCTAAGAGTGCGAAGACTCATAGTGGAGCAAAAAAAAGGTTTAATGTTACAAAAAATGGAAAGGTAATGGTTGGAAAATCTTGTAATAATCACCTTTTGACAAATAAAGGGAAAAATAATAAAAAAAGTCCTTATGGAAAAGTGATTACAGGTAAAAATGCAAAGACACTTAAAAATTTAGTTGCTTAATAATAACTTAGAACAATGGTTAGAGTAAAAAATGGAGAACAAAGAGCGAAAAAACATGCAAAATATCTTGCTAAGGCAAAAGGATTTAGACTTGGAAGAAAAAATGTATATAAACAAGTGAGATCTGCTTTGGTTAAACAAGGACAACATGCATACGTAAGTAGAAGATTGAAAAAAAGAGATTTTAGAAGATTATGGATTGAGAGATTATCTGCGAGTTTGAGAGAGAGAGGATTGAGATACTCGTCTTTTGTGTTTGCTATGGATGAAAAATCTGTAAAATTGAATAAGAAAGTATTATCTAATATTGCTCTTGCGTTTCCAAAAGTATTTGATTCAGTGTGTGATAGTGTTGTAAAATAAGAAAATTAATTGAGGATATTAATTGAGATATTGATAGAAGTGCTGAATATAAAAAAATGAATAAAAAAAATAGCTATCTTCCCCAGTATATGTTATTGGGGTGGTATGCCGGGGTGGCGGAATTGGTAGACGCGAAGGACTTAAAATCCTTTTCCGAATCTTTGGAGTACCGGTTCGATTCCGGTCCTCGGCAAGTATAATATACGAAGATATTCATGATGGACTCGTTAGAGAGTTTGAGGAATACTATATCCTAGTGAATAGCTTATAAAAATTATTAAACAAAAAAGACTTGCATTTTCTTTTGAAAAGGTTATAAAGTCTTTACTGTTTTTTTATCTTATTTTGTAGATTGTTATTATGGGGTTTGTAATATGGAGAAATGATGATTTAAGTACTAATGAGAGAATGATTTCTTTTTATAAAAAAGAATTATGGGCTTCTCATATTTTAGATAAAGCAAAAAAACAGAGATTTTACGGTACAAAATGGTATAGAAAATTTGTTTCTTATAATTTTCCTAGCGCAAGAAGATATAAGAGAATAAAAGCAATTGTTTCTAATTCTTATAGAACAAACAAGAAAAAATACAATGTATTAGCACAATTAGGTAAAGTTATGTAATTGATTGTTGATTATTGATATTAAAATATTTTAGATTTGTATAGAAAAACTACTAATGTATGCAGTTATTGAATTAAAAGGACATCAATATATAGTGAAAGAAGGTGATAAAATTGTTGTAGATAATGTTGGTATTGATGCAGGAAAGAAATTTGATTGTGAAGAAGTATTGCTTGTGTTTTCAGATGATGAAAAACAGGTTGAACTTGGAAATCCTTATGTAAAAAAAGCAAAAGTTACTTGCGAAGTTGTTGAAACTAAAAAAGGAGAAAAAATTAATGTTTTGAAATTCAAGAGAAAAACGAGATATCAAAGAAATTTAGGGTTTAGACCTTTACAAAGTACTTTAGAAATTAAAAAAGTAGTGTTTGATGGTTAAAAATGCAAATGTTATTGAGGAAGATGGAGAAATTATAGAAACCTTACCGGCTGGGTTTTACAAAGTGAAACTCGATAATTATGAAATGGAGGTTCGTTGTAAAAAATCTGGTAAGATGACAAAATCTAGAATATCATTAATTCCTTGAGATAGGGTAAAGTTAGAGATTAGTATGTATGATATGACACAAGGAAGAATTGTGTTTAGATATAATAAGGCAAAAAAAGAAGAGTAAAGGCAAAAAAAAGAAGAGAATTTGATGAGAAAAAGAGAATGTTTGAGGAGTGATAGAGATATTCAGGTTTGTGAATAAAATTTAAGAAAATAAAGTTAAATGAAAAAAAATTACTGTTTATATTTGTGTTGAAATAATAATGAAAGTAAAAACTTCAGTTAAAAAAAGATGTATGCACTGTCAATTAGTGAAGAGAAAAGGAAAATTGTATGTGATATGTAAAAAAAATCCTAGACATAAAGCAAGACAGGGATAGTTTTGTGAGGGTTTTGTAAAAAAAAGAATGAATTTATTTATTAAATTGCTTATTGAAAGATGTTTAGATTAATGTGACATGTTCTTCCAGATGAAAAATCAATATGGATTGCTTTGACGAATGTTTATGGGATTGGGAGAAGTAGATCAAGAAAGATATTAGATGAAATTGAAATTCCTTTTATGAAAAAAGTAAAAGATATTTCTGAAGAAGAGCAGAAAAAGATTTCTGATAAATTAAAAGAATTTAATTTGGAAAATGATCTAAAAAGAGAAGTTGCAGGAAATATTAAAAAATTGAAAGAAGTGAAATGTTATAGAGGAATGAGACATAATTTGGGGCTTCCTGTGAGATGACAAAACACAAGAAAACACGCAAGAACTGCAAAAAAACTTATGGGAAGATCTAGAGTGAGACCAGTATTGAAAAAATAATAGGAAATACAAAAATAAAGAGAATAATTGAAAAAAATAATTTTACTTATTGAATGCTGAGGAAATAATGGCAGTTAAAAAAACAACAAAGAAAAAGAAAGATTTAAAAATCTCTACATGAGTATTGCATGTAAATACAACAAGTAATAATACACTTATCACATTGTGTGATGTAAATGGAAATAAGATACTTGGTGGAGGTGCTGGATTGTTAGGATACAAAGGAGCTAAGAAAAATACTCCGTATGCTGCAGAAGTACTTACAAAAGATTTGCTAAAAACAGCGCAAGGATATGGTCTAAAGGAAATTGGATTAATTATTCAAGGAACTGGAATGGCAAGAGATGGTGTGTTTAAGGCTATTAATGAAATTGGTGTGATAGATATCCAATATATAAAAGAAGCAACACCTATTCAGTTTGGTGGATGTAAAAGAAAAAGACCAAAGAGAAATTAGTTTATGATATAAAATAACTATTAGTAATTTATTTTAATTGTATTGTATTAGAAATTATGAAGTATACTGGACCTAAATTTAAGTTGTGTAGAAGAGAACAGGTGAATTTGTTCGGACCTGCAAAGTATGATGTGAAAAAACAAAGAAAACTTCCATGACAACATGGTGGAAATATGGTAAGATTGTCAGAGTATGGGAAGTTATTAAGAAATAAACAAGTACTAAAAAGATCATATTTTTTGACAGAAAAACAATTTTCTGGAATTGTAAAGAATACTTCGTCAAAATATGCAAAAAATAAAAGTATGAGTCACGATGCTGCTTTGTATACTTTATTAGAGAGTAGATTGGATGCTATTTTGTATAGATCTGGATTTGCAAAAACAATTATGCAAGCGAGACAGATGATTGTACATGGACATTTTCAACTTAATGGAGTGAAACATAATGTTCCTTCTACTTTTGTTAAACCTGGAGACAAAATTGAGTTGAGAAAGAAATTACAAGAATCTCCTTTGTATGCTAACATGACTATTGAAAAAGGACATAAAGTACCTTCTTGGTTGAAAGTAAATCCGAACTCGTATACAATAGAAGTATTAACTTTACCTGTAGTTGGAGAAATACCAACACATGCAGATATTCTGAAAGTGATTGAGTTTTATGCGAGAGCATAGTTTAAGCTACTTAATAGAAAGTGTTTGTTAATACTATTCTTGCATTGATGAGTAAAGAAAAAAAGAAAAGAAGAAAAAATAAAATTTATATTATTATTACATCAAAATTATGTTAGATATCCAAAACTTCATAGGATCACCAAAGATTTTTGTTTCAGAAGTTGATGAGAAGATAACCAAATTTGAAGTAAATTATTTGCCAAAATGATTTGGTCATACCTTGGGAAATGCATTGAGAAGGTTGATATTATCATATAATTTGTGAGGAGCTGTGACAGGTGTTAAAATAAAAGGAGTTCCACATGAATATTATGCAATGGAATGAGTAAAAGAAAATGTGATAAATATTCTATTAAACTTTAAGAAATTAAGATTTAAATTTGATGACGCTATTGAAAATATTCAATGGGTAAGTCAAAAAATTAAGGGATTAGGAAAATATTCTGCTAAAGAGCTTTCTCTTCCTGCAGGGGTGGAGTTGTTAAACAAGGATGAATATTTGTTTGAGGTAACAGATCCTTCAGTTGAATTAGATATTGAGTTTAGAATAGAAAAAGGATATAAATATTGTTCACTAGATTATTTGAGAGAAAGAGAAAAAAGAGAATGAGGAGATGTTGGTGTTTTATTGATAGATAATGAATTTAAACTTGTAGATTCAGTAAAATATGAGGTAGAAGAAATTATTGATGATTTTACAGGTTCTATCAAGGAATCATTAGTATTAGAAATAGGGATGTTGTTTGATACGGTATCTCCTAAAGAAATTGTGATGTTTGCTGGTGAAGTATTAGCGTCTTATGCTAAATTATTCATATTTGATGATGTATATCTTGATAGATCAATGTTTGTAGAATATGAAGATATCAAAGAAGATGAGCAAGTAGAAACAACAGCGGAAGACACCTTGAAGACAATGCCAATTGATGCCTTACCTTTGAGTGAAAGAACAAGAAATGCATTAATAAAAAATCAGATATTATATGTTGAAGATCTTGAAAAGAAGAAAAAGAGCGAATTATTAACTATGAAATGAGTTGGTAAAAAAGCTATTGATGAAATTCAATCTTCACTTGCTGAAATTGATAAGACATTGTTAAGTTAGAGATGTTATATTGAAATGATATTGATATGATATCATGAAAATGAGATCAACTGAAAAAAGATTGAAAATACTACTTTAAATTATATGTTATGGAAAAATGAGACATAGACAAAAAAGAACCTTAGAGTTACATACTGGAGCACAGAAGAAAACTTTAGTGATCAGAAATATGTTAACAAATTTGATTACTCATGGAAAGATGACTACAACTCCAAAGAGAGCTAAAGTATTAAAGGCAGAGGCTGATAGTTTTTTTTCTAAGTTATTAAAGACTGCTAAAAGATTCTCAGAAGAAAATGAAGCAAAAAGAGAGGTAATTAGAATTGTAAAATCTACTTTGATGAGTGAAGAAGCAGGGAAAAAGACAGTTAATGAGTTATTGCCAAAATATCAAGAGATGCAATGAGGTTCATCGTTTGTTGCTGATTATAAAATGGGTGTAAGAAGTGGAGATGGAGCAGAGAAGATTATGTTGAAGTTATTATAGATCTCAACGTATTTGAATGATTATATAAATAATTATAGAAATATAAAAAAGAAAAAATACTGTATTTTAATTTGTGTTAGTTATGATGGAATTTACAAAAACAGATTTGAATAAAACTTTATGGGTGAAAAATACTCATCAAGATAAAGCAAGAAAGTGGTTTAGAGTAGATGCAACAGGAAAAACTCTAGGAAGATTAGCTGTTGATATTGCTAATAAATTGCAGGGGAAGAGAAAAGAATATTATTCTGATTTCTGGGATGCTGGTGATTTTGTATTAGTAGAAAATGTTGATAAGATTGTTGTAACAGGAAATAAGTTACAAGATAAAAAATATTATTCATATAGTGGATATAAGGGTAATGTAAAGGATATGACACTCAATGAATTATTGCAGAAAAAACCTGAAAAAGCATTGTGGTTTGCTGTGAGAGGAATGTTACCAAAAAATAAGTTGAGAGCTAGAAGAATGAAGAGATTGAAACTTGTTGTAGGAACAACAGAAAAATATAATAATTTTAAAATGGTTAACTTATACAAATAATGGCTAAAAAAGATTATAGTTATGCAGTAGGAAGAAGAAAAGAAACTTCAGCTGTGATCAAATTGTTCGGTTCTGGGAAAGGAATATTTACTGTTAGAACTGCAAGTGGAAAAGAACAATCTTTAAAAGAGTATTTTGGGGGAAATAAATATATGTATGATAATGCAATTTCTGCTTTATCAGTTTTAGGAAGAGATTACTTGAAACAATTTGATGCAGAAATCGTAATTAGAGGTGGAGGTCTTGCTGGACAATCTGATGCTATTAAATTAGCTTTTGCGAGAGCATTGATTGAGTGGAATTCTGAGTTGAGACCAACATTGAAACCACATGGATTACTTAAAAGAGATGCAAGAATCAAAGAAAGAAAGAAACCAGGATTGAAAAAAGCGAGAAAAGCTCCAACTTGGTCAAAGAGATAGTATTTTATAATATGTTAGTCATTCCTGCGAAGGCAGGAATCTAGATACCCGCTTTCGCGGGTATGACAAAAAAAATGTGATAAATAATAAGAAATCTGCTTCTGATGAGGTGGATTTTTTTTGTAAAAAAAATAAAAAATCTCTTGACTTATATATATATCAGTATAAAGGAAATAACAAAAGAGGTCATTAACAGTTAAAAAAAGAAAGGAGTCAATATGAAATTGTATCTTAAAGTTGTAGTGTTAATCATAGTATTGATTGCATTGTTAGGTTTTGTTTTGCCGTATTTATTCTCAGCAGAGAGTGATTTGGCGGTAGGTCTTGGTGTTACTTTATGTATTATTGCAATTCCAAGTTTGTATTATTTAGTAAGAAGTATAGTTAAAAGTATTAAACAATTAAAAAAGTAGAAAAATGAGAAATTTAAGTATTAGAAAAGTAGTAATGTTGCTTGTATTAGCAATTATGTTTGCATCTTGTTCAAAAGTACCTGCTGGGTATAAAGGTATTAAAGTGTATTTACTTGGTGGAGAAAAGGGAGTTGACCATAAAGAGTTGGGTATTGGTCGTTATTGGATAGGTATTAATGAAGAATTATATTTATATCCAACTTTTACTCAAAACTATGTATGGACAGCTGATGAAACCGAAGGTAGTCCTAATGATGAGTCTATCTCTTTCCAAACAATGGAAGGATTATCGGTTGAAGCTGACCTAGGTATAACTTATCGAGTCGACCCAGGTAAAGTATCGGTACTATTTCAAAAATTTCGTAGAGGAATTGATGAAATTACAGACGTATTTCTTAGAAATATGGTAAGAGATGCTTTTAATAAACGGGCATCTCGTATGAAAGTTGAAATGGTATATGGTATAGGTAAAGCACAATTACTAGATTCTGTTCTTGTTGATATTCAAAGACAAGTTATAGATGATGGTATTATAGTAGATAAGGTCTATGCTATTGGAGATTTCCGTCTTCCAGAATCAGTTCGTAAAGCTCTTGATAAAAAAATTGAAGCAACACAACGAGCTGAACAACGAGAAAATGAATTAAGAGAAGCTGAGGCTCAAGCTAAGAAAAAAATAGCAAAAGCAAAAGGTGAAGCAGAATCAAATAGAATACTGACAAATTCTATTACTCCTCAATTAATTCAATGGGAAAAACTTCAAATTCAAAAACAGTATGTTACTAGATGGAATGGAGTTGAACCTACAACTAAAGTCTCTGGCGCATCGTCAGGAATGTTATTAAATATTAAATAAATTTTGATCCTCTTTTGTGTTAGAGTCTGATCTTTATAAGATTGGGCTCTTTTTTTGTTTTTTTGATAGCTTGCTTTTTGGAAGGATATCCGTATACTTCTCCCGTCTTATTTTTATTTTGATAGATGAAAGAAATTATGCAGAAAGATATTATTTTGTTTGGAACACAAGGGTCTGGAAAAGGAACACAGGCAAAGATGTTATTAGAAAGAAAATTATTGAAACATAGACATTTTGAATCTGGACAGATTTTGAGGGCATTGAAATCTAATGATAATATGATTGGTGAGCATGTGAGACAGATTATCAATACTTGAGGCTTAATTGATGATGAGGTGATTTATAAATTGTTTGAGGTGTTTATGCATTTTATCTGAAAGGATGAATATATTTTGTCTGATGGATTTTTGAGAACCTTAAATCAGATGTATTATTATTTGCACAAGATGCATTTAGAGTGAGACAGAGGTTTCGTATGAATTTTATATGATATCCCAAGAGAGGTTGCATTGGAAAGGTTATTAAAGAGAGCAGAAGAACAAAATCGTGGAGATGATACGATGGAAGCGATAACTATGAGATTGGATTTGTATGAGAAAAATACCCTTCCAGTGATAGATTATTTAGATAAAATTGGGAAATTGATTAGAGTAGATGCTACACAATCTATAGATGAAGTTTTTGCTGATACGTGTACGTTGTTAGGGGTGTAAAAAAAGTAAAAATTTATGAAAGAAAAATATAACAATTTTGTTATACTAGTGTAATTGCAAACATTTCTTGTTTGTTCTTTATTTTGCTATGTTTATGTGATAATGAAAACTGTTGTAAGAAAAATCTGGGCTCTTATTTCTTGGCCATTTGTTCGTTACTTCTCGTTATGGAATGGAAAGAAATGGTTGTTTTTTTTGATTACAGGACTCTTTTTTGTAGGGGGATATTTTTGCTATAGGTTTCTGTTTTCAGGGAATGATGATGGGGGTTGATTAGATAGTTTTGATTATCCACCTGTTGAAGCGATTACTTTGGGAACAGGAGATATTACTTCGGCGGTAAAATTGGTTGGAACTTCTAAATTAGAGAATGAGCAGACGCTGAAATTTGTAAAATCAGGGAAAATTACGGGGGTGTTTGTTAAACCAGGAATGAGAGTAAAACAAGGT
>PDWI01004208.1_pt1 | contig 19502 bp, 14 predicted proteins | sample 1430891 | NCBI WGS metagenome assembly PDWI01 (sample SAMN01162508, study PRJNA174530) | Oral metagenome, whole genome shotgun sequencing project. | biome: Marine environment; feature: Marine mammal; material: Swab sample of the gingival sulcus; isolation source: swab sample of gingival sulcus...
ATGAAAGAGCTAGATGAGCTCTATGCCGACTATCAAGCCTACATACAGACACCTCAAGATCAAGAGCGTCCTTCGGTGGCTTATCTATGTATGGAGTACGGACTAACAAATATCCTCAAGATTTATTCTGGGGGACTAGGTGTGCTAGCGGGCGACTACATCAAAGAGGCTAGTGATAGTAACGTGCGTATGACTGCCGTTGGCTTCTTATATAAATATGGTTACTTTACACAAACGCTTAATGATGCAGGGGAGCAGATCGCTAATTACGAAGCTCAAGACTATTCCCTTCTACCAATTAAGCAAGTGCTTAACGAAGATGGTTCGCCTTATCTATTAGACGTGCCATTCTCTAGTTATAGCGTATATTGTCACGTGTGGGAAGTGGCTGTAGGTCGTGTGAAGATCTACCTACTAGACACAGATAACGATCATAATAGTGAATGGGATAAGCCTATTACGCACAAGCTCTATGGTGGCGACTGGGAGAATAGAATGAAACAAGAGTATCTACTTGGTATCGGTGGCGTGCTATTGCTTAATAAACTAGGTATTAAGAAAGATGTTTACCATATGAACGAAGGCCATGCAGCCTTTATGAATATCCAACGTTTGCTAGATTATATTGAGGGCGAAAAGCTTTCTTTTGATGTTGCTCTAGAATTAATTAAAGCCTCTTCATTATATACTGTCCATACACCAGTGCCAGCTGGACACGACTACTTTGATGAAGCTATTATGGGCAAATATTTGGGACATATTCCTCCAAAATTGGGTATCTCGTGGGATGAGTTTATGAATTTAGGTAGAGAGAATGTGGATTCTAAGGACAGATTCTCAATGAGTACTTTCGCTCTAAATACTTGTCAAGAGGCTAATGGCGTAAGTAAGCTTCACGGCTGGGTGTCGCAGGATATGTTCGCTAATGTGTGGAAAGGTTACTTCCCTCGTGAGCTACACGTCGGCTATGTAACAAATGGTGTGCATATGCCTACTTGGACAGCTCCTAGATGGCAAGAATTGTATCACAAAATCTTTGGTAAGAACTTCATCCAACAGCAGACAGAGGAGACCTTATGGGAGAAGATTAATAAAGTTAGCAACCTAGAATTGTGGCAAATTCATCAAGCTCAGAAAAATGACTTGGTAGAGTACATTAAATCTCACTATGGTGATAAGTGGATCAAGCGTTCAGGTAATCCAAAGGAGATTAAAACAATTCTGAATAACCTTAATCCAAAAGCTTTGCTTATTGGTTTCGGTCGTCGCTTCGCTACATACAAGCGAGCTCACCTATTATTCACAGACCTAGAACGTCTGTCTAAGCTAGTCAATAACCCAGAACATCCAGTACAATTCCTATTTACTGGTAAGGCTCACCCTGCTGCTGGTGGCGGTCAAGCTTTGCTCAAGCATATTATGGAGATTAGCCGTCGTCCAGAGTTCTTAGGTAAAATCATTTTCTTGGAGAACTACGATATGCGTCTAGCATCAAAATTGATTTCTGGCGTAGATGTGTGGATGAATACACCTACTCGTCCATTGGAAGCGAGTGGTACTTCAGGCGAAAAGGCAGAGATGAACGGAGTGCTTAACCTTAGTGTGCTTGATGGCTGGTGGTATGAAGGCTATCGTAAGGGAGCAGGCTGGGCTTTGACTGACAAGCGTACATTTGCGAACCAAGATTTGCAAGACAAGTTAGACGCTACAACAATCTATGACTTGATAGAGAATGAGATCGCTCCATTGTACTTTGATGAGAGAACGAAAGAAGACTGTAGCGACAAGTGGGTAGAGACAATGAAATGTTCTTTACATACGATCGCTCCACACTATACGATGCGTAGAATGATGGATGACTACTTCGAACGCTTCTATAATAAGTTAGCTAACCGCTCAGAAAAGCTTAGAGCTGGTAGCAATGCTATCGCTCAAGAGCTAGTGCTATGGAAAGAAAAGGTTGCTCAGGCATGGGATAGCCTCAAGGTCTTGGGCTACAACTTTGCAAAGACTGAGGATAGCAAAGAATTACTATCAGTAGAGCTAGATAAGGGCGAGCTAAGCTGTCAGCTAGATGTAGAGCTAGTTATTGCTCAGGAAGATGAGAATGGTCAGTTGCAATTAAAAGAAGTCTATCCGCTAACGATGACAAGTGAAAACGGAGCAATGAATAGATACGAACTAGCTTTCTCAGGTCTTCCTACGGGGCATTATAAGTTCGGTGTGCGTATCAGTCCTTTCCACAAAGCTTTGCCACATAAGATGGACTTTGCTTATGTCCATTGGGTGGAGATGAACTAAGTTTGGTATAATTTATAATTAAGGTTATTTAGGGAGTTGTGCATTTGTACAACAAATTAAATAATCTTAATTATCTTTGTAGCAAGAATGCTTTAATAATAATATTATGGATAATCAAACAGTAAAAAAGGATAGTTTCGGACGTCGTGTCTTGAATAAGTTAATCACATTCTTGACATATTGTCTCGCTTTTGTTGTATTGGTCTTGGTGCATTTCGTGGCAATAGACTATATGACTACAGGTAAAATTAATTTCATTAGTGATTTTAGCCTTTACTATAGTTTGTGCTTTGTGGATCTGTACTTGCTTGTCTTGTACTACCTCAACTATTCATATATATCGTCTCTGATGATAAGACGAAAGCTCTTCTTACCTTATATCTTCATCCTATTAATATCAATGATTCTAGGCTTGCTATTGCCATTAATAGGTTATTGGTCTATGGGTTGGAAGATGGTTGGCTTCGAGGAAGAACCAGTCTCTATGATTGGTGTCGTGGGGGCGGTAGCTGTCTTCAGTATTTCTCTCTCTATCCGAGCTGTCAAAGAGTGGGTGCGACTAGAGGAGCTAAAGCGTCATAGCAAAGATGACATTAAGTCTCAGAAAGGTCTTCAAGAAGAGAACGAGGCTTTGAGAGAGCAGAACGAAGCTTTAACGAAAGAAAAAGCTGAGCTAGAGGCTAAGCTCAAAGAGACTTCAGCAGTAGAAGCTGTCATAGAGGCATAGTGCTACAATAATTATAAGAATTAGATAATAAAAAAGAAATATAAATGGCAAAAGGCTTGAAAGAACTGACATCACGTTCAGTTGATTATTCTCAATGGTATCAAGATTTGGTAATTAAAGCCGACCTCGCTGAGAGCTCAGCCGTGAGAGGTTGTATGGTTATCAAACCTTATGGTTATGCTATTTGGGAGAAGATGCAAAGAGTATTGGACGATATGTTTAAGGAGACTGGGCATTCAAATGCTTACTTTCCTTTGTTTATCCCTAAGAGTTTCTTGAGCAAAGAGGCTGACCACGTGGAGGGCTTTGCAAAAGAATGTGCTGTCGTTACTCATTATCGTTTGAAAAATAACCCTGATGGTAGTGGTGTCGTGGTTGATCCAGAGGCTCGCTTGGAGGAAGAGCTAATTGTTCGTCCTACAAGTGAAACAATTATATGGAATACTTACCGCAATTGGATTCAGTCTTATAGAGACTTGCCAGTACTATGTAACCAATGGGCAAATGTTGTTCGTTGGGAGATGAGAACACGCTTGTTCCTTAGAACAGCTGAATTCTTGTGGCAAGAAGGGCATACTGCTCACGCTACAAGAGAAGAAGCAGAGGAGGAAGCAGTACGTATGCTAGGTGTGTATGAGAAGTTCGCCAAGGAGTTTATGGCAGTTCCTGTCGTGACAGGTGTAAAGACAGCTAACGAACGCTTCGCTGGTGCTATAGATACTTATACTATTGAGGCATTGATGCAGGATGGTAAGGCGTTGCAGAGTGGTACTTCGCATTTCTTAGGACAGAACTTTGCCAAGGCATTTGATGTGAAGTTCGCATCAAAAGAAGGTAATGAAGAATATGTCTGGGCTACATCGTGGGGTGTCTCTACTCGTTTGATGGGAGCTTTGATAATGTCGCACTCTGACGATAATGGTTTGGTATTGCCACCTAAGTTAGCTCCAATACAAGTAGTCATCGTACCTATCTATAAGGGCGAAGAGCAATTAAAGGCTATTACTGAGAAGGTAGAGCCTATCATTTCAGCTCTTAAAAAGCAAGGCATCAGCGTAAAATTTGATGATAGCGATAATAAGAAACCTGGATGGAAGTTCGCAGAGTACGAATTGAAGGGTGTGCCAGTACGTATGGCTATCGGAGCACGTGACCTAGAGAATAACACTGTGGAGATTGCTCGTCGTGATACTTTGACTAAGGAAACGAAGTCTCTTGATAATATTGAGGATTATATCGTGAGTTTGCTTGATGAAATTCAAGAAAATATCTACAATAAAGCCCTTACTTACAGAGAAGAGAAAACAGTCAAGGTGGATAGCTATGAAGAGTTTAAGTCTAGACTGGACGAAGGTGGTTTCTTCTTAGCTCACTGGGACGGCACTTCAGAGACAGAAGAACTAATAAAGCAAGAGACAAAGGCTACTATCCGCTGTATCCCTCTTAATGGGGAGGCAGAAGAAGGTAAATGTATGGTTACAGGTAAGCCAAGTAAACAAAGAGTGTTGTTTGCACGAGCTTACTAGAGATTGGTAGTTCGTTAATTTATATAATATCGGTCTTTCACTTAGTCATTACTTGAGTGAAAGACCTATATTTTTTGTTGTCTGTCTTAGGCTATTGTAGAAGTTATGGGAGGTAGGGTCGGCTGTTAACCTCATTTTTTATTATCTTTGTGTAATTATTAAAGGTTGTATTTGAATAATAATTTTGAATATTAAGTTCAGATGAGTAGAATAAGTTGGAAGAATTTCAATATATATAATAGGATAGGAGGCTTAGTTGCTTTTGTGATAGCTTTAGTAACCTATCTAATGACGATAGGTCCGACAGCGAGTCTGTGGGACTGTGCCGAGTTTATCGCTTGCGACTACCGATTGGAGGTAGGTCATCCCCCTGGAGCTCCGTTCTATATGCTCGTCTATAATGTCATTACTCATCTTGCTCCTGACTCTACGCAAGCAGCTCTCTATGCTAATGCGACAAGTGCTTTGCTCAGTGCCGTGACGATCCTATTCCTTTTCTGGACGATAAGTTTTATGCTTAGGCGTTTGCTCGTCTTGGACTTTAATAGAGCTGAGGCTAGCCGTAATAAAGGATTAAGTATTAGTTTATCACAAGGCATTATTATCTTAGGAGGTAGCTTAGTCGGAGCTTTAGCTTATACCTTTAGTGATACCTTTTGGTATAGTGCAGTGGAAGCAGAAGTGTATGCTTTCTCTTCGTTCTTTACGGCTTTGGTCGTTTGGCTAATGTTTATGTGGGAGGAGAGAAGTGAGGAAGAAGGATCTGATAGATGGCTCATTCTCATTGCTTATCTAATGGGCTTGAGCATTGGAGTACATCTGCTTAATCTCTTGTGCTTGCCTGCTATGGCTCTAATCTATTACTATAAGAAGAGCCAAAAGCCAACACTCAAAGGCTCAGCAGTGGCAGTCTTTACATCATTTGTGATGATTGTTGTGATGATGTATGGTATCATCCAAGGTTTACCAAAGGTGGCAGGACAGTTTGATCTATTCTTTGTGAATACTTTGGGCTTCTCATTCAATACTGGTCTGTATGCTTACTTGCTACTAACATTTATCATCCTAGCAGTCTCAGTCTTCTTAGCTCATAAGTCTTTGGCAGAGGGAGAAGTTTCTAATTTACTCAAAGGCTTTTCTTTGTTATCAGTTGTCTTGCTAGGTATTCCATTTATCAAGGGCGTCTATCTAGGCTTTTTCTTAATTATTGCTCTTGCTCTTTACCTAGTCTTTTGGGGTAATAAACATATTTCGCCTCGTTTATTCTACGTTACTCAGATGAGTCTATTGAGTATCTTGGTGGGCTTCGCTTCTTATGGCGTTATTCTGATAAGAGCCGTGGCTGATACGCCAATGAATGAGAACGCTCCATCTAATGCTTTCAGCCTAAGAAACTATCTAGCACGTGAGCAGTACGGCTCTACACCTCTGCTCTATGGTCAGACATTTGCTTCAAGAGTTGAGAGTGTGGAGGATGGTGATAAGATTTACAACAAAGCTCCACAAGATAGTCTTGGTGTCAATGACGAGTATGCTGTCGTAGGTAATAAGATAGAAGCAAAGTATAGAAAGGGAGATGAAATGCTATTCCCTAGAATGTGGTCTAAGCAACATTCAGCTCTATATAAGTCGTGGCTAGGTCGTAACCCTCAGAATCCACTTGAATATAATAAAAAGCCAAGCTTCGGTGAAAACCTTCGTTTCTTCTTTGGCTACCAACTCAACTATATGTATTGGCGTTACTTCTTCTGGAACTTCACTGGTCGTCAGAATGACTTGCAAGGTGATGAGAGTTTGCTCAGAGGTAATGCTATCACGGGGATAAACTTCATTGATACTCTCCTCCTTGGACTTGATATGAGCGACGCTCCAGAGTCATTTAAGAAGAATAAAGGTCATAATGTCTATTATGCTTTGCCATTCCTATTAGGTTTATTAGGTCTATTCTTCCAAGTTACTCGTTTATCAAGAAAGGACGAAGAGGAGGCAGAGGAGAATATGAAGAAAAATAAATTGACTGCTAAGCAAGATAATTTCTTTACTAGCCGAATAAGTCTCGGTTCACAGAGCTTCGCGATCTTATTCTTCCTATTTTTTATGACAGGTATTGCTATTGTACTTTACCTTAATCAGACTCCTAGCCAACCACGTGAGCGAGACTATGCTTATGCAGGCTCATTCTATGCTTATTGTATCTGGATCGGATTTGGCGTAGCAGGTTTGTGGCGTCTACTTGACCACTTAATTAAGAATAGTACACTCGCTTCAGCCCTAGCTGTAGTAGTTACGATGCTTATCCCTCTGCAGATGATGTCGCAGAACTGGGACGATCATGACAGATCGGGACGTACTATTGCTCGAGATATGGGTATTAATTACCTAGAGAGCTGTGATGATAATGCTGTATTATACTGCTATGGTGATAATGACACCTTCCCTCTATGGTACATTCAAGATGTAGAGGGCGTAAGGCGAGACATCCGCACGGTTAATCTCTCTTATGCTGGTGGAGAATGGTATGTAGATCAGTTGAAACGTGCAACCTTTGATGCCAAGCCATTACCATTACCTAATATGAAACCAAGTTTCTATTACCCTTATGAAGCTGCTTATAAGATTCGAGAGTCAAATGGAGTAGTCAGTGTAGGACGGCTTTTGCTTCTTTGCTAGGACAGAGAGGACGAAAAAAAGCTATTTTCCCATACCAAGACTTGTATGTCAAGCTTGATGACACAAGTGCTTTACGAGAAGACCTAAGACAATCAGGCGATGATGAGCTGGCTAATAGGATTATTGACTTAATGCCAATCCATCTCCAAGGTAAGAACTATCTTGATCGCTCTGCTCTATTGACTGCGGACTTGTTGCAAGCTAATCAGTTTGAGCGTCCAATCTATTGGGCTATAACTTCTCCTCGTACTCTATTCAACAACTTGCCTAATTATTGCGTGCAGACAGGTATGGCTTATCAAGTCTTGCCAATCAATCTAGAGGCAGATAGCTTAGGTAATAAGCCTATCTCGGTAAGAGTGGAGAAAATGTATGACAATGTGATGAACAAGTTCAAGTATTGTGGGGCAGAGAATCCGAATGTTTATTTTGATGAGAACTGCCGAAATATTGTGGGTGGTATGCGTGTAAGCTTGTTTGCAACTTTGGCAAAGGCTCTCTCTGATAAGGGGGACAGCATAAGAGCCAAAGAAGTGTTGGAGCAATGTCTTGCTTCTATCTCAGAAGAAGCTGTGCCTTATGATAACTTCTCTCTAGCTTTAGCTGATGAATGCTATCGTGTAGGGATGGACAAGGAGGCAGAACACATTGTGATGTCTGTATTGCAGGACGCAATGGCTTACCTTGATTGGTTCTTCTCTATTGAGAACAAAGACACTATCATCACTTTGTCTCAACAAGGCGAATATCATAATAAGTGTAAGATTGCTCTGTCTGCTATCCTTAATCTGAAAGATAGGAATAGTGCTGAGATGAAAGCCTTAATTGAGCGATTTGAAGGCTATCTCAAGCGTCTTGGTATTGGTAATGAAGCTCAGAAAAAGGCTGTATAGTACCACAGATTGCGTCATTGATATAGAGTTGAGTTTAGAGTAGATGTTTTTAGATCGTATATTGTCCCGAGTACCACTAGCATACAGGATGTTCTTCCCTGGTGCTAGGTGGCGTATTCCTGCAATTAATGGCAAGAGTGTCTATTTCACCTTTGATGACGGACCAGATCCAAAGATTACACCTTGGGTCTTGGATGTTCTAGATGAATTTGGTGTCAAAGGGACGTTCTTTTGTGTGGGGGACAACGTAAGAAAGTACCCTGAGATATTTCAAGATATTTTAGATAGAGGTCATCAAGTTGGTAATCATACCTACCATCATCTGAGGGCTAGGTTTACAAAGAATACCAATTACCTTGAGAATGTCTATCAAGCACACGAGTTGATAAATAGTCGCTACTTCAGACCGCCTTATGGTAGCTTGAGTTTTAGGCAGAATAAGGAAGTAAGTAATAGCTTTGAGATAATAATGTGGGACGTACTGACTAGAGATTACAACAATCGTCTGAGTGGCGAAGACGTTCTGAACAACATAAAGAATTATGTTCGTAATGGTTCTATTGTTGTTTTCCACGACTCGGTAAAGAGTGAAAAGAATTTATGTTATGCATTGCCTAGAGCGATAGAATGGTTGCTAGAGAATAACTACCACTTCTTGAGAATGGGTGATGCACCGTAGTAAGAATTAGAAAAAGAAAAGAGTAAATATGAAAAACACAGATCCAAAATGTCAAATGTCTAAGAACTTAGACCTCTTGGCAAGCTTGATGAAAGAAACTATTGTAGAGGATCTAGGTAGTGAAAAGAGCCAATTGATAGATAAAATCAGATCATTGGCGATTAATAAAGAGCAAGATGATAATATTCATAACGAGTTGTTTGACCTAGTGTCAAAGCTATCGGATACAGAGTTGCTACAGCTCGCCAAAACTTTCACTCAATCCCTTAATTTGATTAATACTGCCGAGCAGTTGAGCGTTGGTGAAGAGGGATTAGAGCTAAGAGAAAATCCAATTCGTTTTATTGTTCTCTGCCGAGACTTGAAAGATAGAGGTTGTTCTGAGAAGGAGATTATCTCAGCTTTGGAACAAAGTTCGATGGATCTCGTCCTCACTGCTCACCCTACAGAGACTAATCGCCGTTCATTCATCAATAATCTAAACGAAACAAGCTACTGTCTCTCGGAATTAGGTCGTTTAGACTTACCAGAATACAAACGTGCTCAGCTTATTCGTCGTCTAAGACAATTGATTGTGCAGTACTGGTACACAGACGAAGTCAGAAAGAAACGTCCTACTCCTGTAGAAGAAGCTAAGTGGGGTAACGATGTTATTGAGACAAGCTTGTGGGAGGCAGTGCCAACCTTCATTAGAGAGCTGAATGTCCAACTAGCTACCGAATTAAATGGTTATACTTTGCCATTGACAGCAAAGCCTATTCAGTTCACAGCTTGGATGGGTGGAGACAGAGACGGTAATCCTAACGTAACAGCTCAATTAACTAGAGAAGTCTTGTACTGCAACCGTCGTCGTGCTGCAAGACTCTTCCTTCGTGATGTAGAAGACCTCGTCAAAGAGCTATCTATGAGTACTTGTACGGAGGAGTTCAGAACATATCTAGGAGCAAAAGACTCAGCTGAGCCTTATAGAGACTTGATGAAAGCTTTGCGTTCTCGTTTGAAGCTGACAGCGACTTATTTTGACGACATTCTTAATGGTATTCCAGCACAGAATACAAGCGATATTATTTGGTCTAACGAAGAATTGTGGCAACCATTGTACGAATGTTACAAGTCTTTGGTGACTTGTGATATGGAATGTATTGCAAGTGATAAGTTATCAGACACATTGCGACGTGTCGCTTGCTTTGGTGTAACTTTAATGAAGATGGATATTCGTCAAGAAAGTACACGCCATTCTGAAGCTATTGCCGAGATCTTGAGTACTCTAGGCGAAGGAGACTATATGAGCTGGTCAGAAGAGCGTAAGCAAGCTTTCTTATTAAATGAATTAGCATCTCGTCGTCCTCTTATCCCACATAATTGGATGCCTAGTGAAGAAACAAGAGAGGTCATTGACACTTGTCGTGTCATCGCAGAGACACCACAAGGGGTAATACCTGTCTATTTGATTTCTATGACTCAGAAGCCGTCAGACATCTTGGCGGTACATCTCTTGTTGAAAGAATGTAACTGTCCTTATCATTTGCCAGTAGGTCCTTTGTTTGAGACTTTGGAAGATTTGGAAAATTCTGCCGATGTGATGCGTCAGCTCTTCAGTCTGAACTGGTATCGTGGTTCTATTCAGAATAAACAGATGGTAATGATTGGTTACTCTGATTCTGCTAAGGATGCAGGAGCGTTAGCTGCAGGTTGGGCTCAGTATTGTGCTCAAGAGAATTTAATCAAAGTCTGCAAAGAATTTGGCGTACAGCTAACACTATTCCACGGGCGTGGAGGTACTATCGGTCGTGGGGGAGGTCCTGCTAAGACAGCTCTCTTCTCGCAACCTCCAGGTTCATTAGAGGGTGGCTTGCGTGTAACGGTGCAAGGTGAGATGATTAGATTTAAGTTTGGTCAGCCAACAGTAGCATTGCGTACATTGGACTTGTATTTAGAAGCAATACTAGAGGCGAACTTACTACCACCACCTATTCCTCAGCAAGAATGGCGTAACTTAATGGATGAATTACGTGATAATTCTTGTGCTATCTACCAAGGTTGGGTGAGAGGTAATGCTGACTTTATCAATTACTTTGCTGAAGCCACACCAATCACAGAACTCTCTAAGCTCCCTATTGGCTCTCGTCCAGCAAAACGCCGTTCGTCTCCTACTATTGATAGCTTGCGTGCTATTCCGTGGATCTTTAGTTGGTCGCAGAATAGGCTGATGTTGCCAGCGTGGTTAGGAGCAGGTAAGGCTTTGCAAAACGCTATTGACAACGGTCATTCGTCTATTATTGATGATATGTACCGCAATTGGCCCTTCTTCCGCACACGTATCAGTATGTTGGAGATGCTTTATACCAAGACTGACATTAAGGTGGCAGGCTTGTATGACAAATATCTCGTCTCTGAGCAATATCAATATATTGGCAAGGAGCTAAGAGCTTCGCTTGAGCAAGACATTGAAACAATCCTTTCTATTACGCACGACACGAAGTTGATGCAGACTATGGGCGAAGGTGTTGCTGAAAATATCGCTCTTCGTGTAGGGCTGACACTTCCTTTGAATATCCTTCAAGTAGAGCTACTTCGTCGTCTTCGCAGTAACGAAAATGCCGTTGCTGAGCAAGAAATAGCTATGATGATCACTATTTCTGGTATTGCGGCAGGTATTCGTAATTCAGGTTAGAGCATTTTCCTTATATTTGTAGCATACATATCGTAGAATACAATGAATAAAGAGCTAAGTTTGAAGGATGCACAAAGGCAAGTTGATGAATGGATCAAGACTTACGGCGTACGTTATTTCGGAGAATTGACCAATACCACTATACTTATGGAAGAGGTTGGCGAAGTAGCTCGTATAATGTCTCGCCAGTATGGAGAGCAGAGCTTTAAGGCTGGTGAGGAAACTAATCTTGCTGATGAGATGGCGGATGTCCTATGGGTACTGATGTGCTTAGCCAACCAAACGGGAGTAGATCTGACAGAGGCATTTCATCGGAATTTAGATAAGAAAACAAAAAGAGATAGTAACAGACATATTAATAATCAAAAGTTATATGAAAAATGAAAATAAGTACGAGAAGGTGTTTACTGAGTTTAGCCCTTCTCTAAGTGAGAACGATTTGCAATCAGCAATCAATCAGATTTTAGATGAGCATTTCGAAGAGAACAATACGTTAGAAGTTAAGAAGTTCTTGCACGGAACGATTGACCTTACAACGTTAATGGGTGCAGATACTGAGACTAAGGTAGCAAACTTCACGCAACAAGTGAACGACTATGACAACTTAGAGGATGTGCCTAACGTGGCAGCAATCTGCGTTTATCCTAATTTTGTCAAGACTGTTAAGGAGACTTTGACAGTGCCTAACGTTCGTGTGGCTTGTGTTAGTGGTGCATTTCCAGCATCTCAGAGCTTTTTGGAGGTTAAGGTAGCAGAGACTTCTCTTGCTGTAGCTGATGGTGCTGATGAAATTGACATCGTATTGAATATGGGTGCTTTCCTAGAGGAAGATTATCAGACTACAAGTGATGAGATTATGGAGCAGAAGTCAGTTTGTCGTGATGCTCACTTAAAAGTTATCCTTGAAACAGGAGCTTTGAAGACAGCTGAAAATATCCGTCGTGCTTCTATCATTGCTCTATATTCAGGTACTGATTTTCTTAAAACTTCTACAGGTAAGGAATACCCAGGCGCTAGCTTGGAAGCTGCTTACGTGATGTGTACAGTATTGAAAGAGTATCACGAGAAGTTTGGGCATAAGAGAGGTATCAAGTTCAGTGGTGGTATCAAGACTGGAGAAGATGCTGTGAAATATTATACTATTGTTAAGCACATCCTAGGTGAGGAGTGGCTTACTCCTGAGCTACTTCGTATAGGTGCTAGCAGTCTAGTGGCTAATTTGCAGAAGGAAATCCTATAAGTCTAAGCTAAAATCTGCTCAATCTAGGATAGTTTCGGCTTTTCTAGTTAAAGTTTTAGACGATAAAAAAGGTCTGCGATCTCTATTAATGAGGTCGCAGACCTTTTTTATTGCTTAAATACTATATCTTTGTAAGATAAATTAAATAAGTTTTATGCAGATTATGTTGAATACAAGCTTCGTGATGGAGCAAAATATGCTAAGCAAATTTAAGTCTTTCGTCTTAAAAGAACTTTTACCAAGCTTAGAGGGAGAGAAGCTTATCCAAGATCTCAAGTTCTCAGAGGTTGATAGCAATGACAAGGAGGTGGAAGCTAAGACTTTTTCTCTTCAGTTCGTAGCTTTGGAGCAAGACTTAGAGCTTGTTGAGAGCCGAGTGCTGACGCCTTGTCTAAGTAAAGTCTTTGAGAAGTTCGGTCAGAGCGTTCTATTCTTCTCTACGAAAATGAACATCATAGCTTGGCATAATGGCTAGTGAGCGTATCATCTTAGGTATTGACCCAGGGACAATTATAATGGGATATGGATTGATTCGGGTTAAAGGTCAGTCTGCCGAACTCATTGCTCTTGGTGTCATACGCCTAGACAAAATGGAAGATCATTATCTTCGTTTGAAGCGTATCTACAGCCGACTGACTGGCTTGATAGAGGAGTACTTGCCTGACGAACTAGCTATTGAAGCTCCATTCTTCGGTAAGAACGTTCAGAGTATGCTCAAGCTCGGTAGGGCTCAGGGCGTCGCAATGGCAGCGGCACTTAATAGAGATATTCCTATTACAGAGTACGCTCCGATGAGGATCAAGCAAGCTATCACTGGTACAGGTACTGCCTCCAAGGAGCAGGTAGCTGGGATGTTACAGCGTTATCTCAAGATTCCTCAGTCTAGTATGCCCAAAGAACTTGATGCTACGGACGGACTTGCTGCTGCACTCTGTCATCACTTTATGACCTCTTCTCCGATGAGCAAAGCTTCTAATGGAGCTGTGAAAAACTGGGCAGAGTTCGTTAAGAAAAATCCCAATAGAGTTAAATCATAAGAACTATGTCAAAGTCTTTTTACCCCTATCTCGCTTTATTGCTCAGCTTAGCTGTCCTTTTCTCTTGTGGAGGTGGAGGCTCACAAGCAAGTAATGGAAGTACTACATCTCAAAATGATACGTGTTATCTGCTCTTTGCTGGTGATGTGATGTCGCATACGCCACAGGTCAAGGCAGCTTTTAATAAAAAGACTGAGACTTATGACTATAAATCTTGCTTTAGCTTACTGAAATCAAAGATACAATCTGCCGATTTAGCTATTGCTAATCTAGAGACTTGCCTTGCTGGAAAACCTTATCGTGGCTATCCGACTTTTTCAGCTCCTGATGAATTAGCTCGTGACCTCAAAGCTGTGGGCTTTGATGTCCTAGGAACAAGTAACAACCACAGTGCAGACAGAGGTCTGCGTGGTGTTGTCCGAACCTTAGACGTCTTGGATAAACTGGGGTTGGAACATTTTGGATCATATCGTAATAAGGACGAAAGGCAAAAGCAATCGCCCTTAGTCCTAGAGGTAAAAGGCTTAAATATAGGTTTCCTTGCCTATACCTATGGGACGAATGGCATTCGCATTCCTCGTCCTGCTGTGATTGATACTATTTCTCGTAAGCAGATTGCTTCAGACTTGCATAAGCTAGAGGATGCCAAGGTTGATTACAAAGTCATCTTCATTCATTGGGGCGAAGAGTATCAGTCAAAGGCAAATAAGAAACAGAAAAGTTTAGCTAGATGGCTACATCAAAAGGGTGTGAATGCTATTATCGGTAGTCACCCTCACGTCATTCAAGGCAGTGAATGGCTTAGGAGCAAAGATCACGAAGATACTTTTGTGCTGTATTCCTTGGGTAACTTCATCAGCAATCAGAATACGCCAGCCAGTACTAGAGGGGGCTTGATGTTGGGGTTAGAATTGGTCAAGTTTGCTGATGAAACGATGAAGCCAAAAATTAAACTGAGTAAGCTAGAGTACTTTTTCCACTTCGTCAATAAACGTAACAAAAGAGGTAAATTTATCTATCATTTACTACCAGTCAAGCTATCTGTCTCTAAGAAAATACTATCTATTTTACCACAAAATGAACAAAAAGACTACAAAAGCTTTGTAAAATCTTGTAAGCAACTTAAATTTGTAGGAGAGAAGAAGAATTAATTAACATAAAAAGAAGAATATAATGAAGTTTATCAAACATATCATCATCGTTTTTGTCAGTTGTTTAGCTCTAGGCAGTTGCTCTGTTGTGCCTATCTCAGGGCGAAAGACTTTTAGCCTTGGGGCAAGCAATGCTATCTTGCAAGAAAGTCAAAATCAATACAACAGCTTTATCCAGACAGCTAGAGCTAAAGGGCAATTGACACAGAATGAGCGAGTGATGAGGGTAAGTCGTCGTCTGATTAACGCAACGAATAAATGCCTTAAAGAGGGGGGATATAGCAATCTTCTGCAGACTTTCCGCTGGCAAGTCAATGTCGTGAATAGCAAACAAGTTAATGCTTTCTGTATGCCTGGGGGTAAGATAGTTGTTTATACTGGCTTGTTGCGTCTAATTGGTAACGGTAGAGGTTCTGAGGCTCAATTGGCAGCTGTGCTAGGGCACGAGATAGGACATGCTATTGCCAATCATGCTGGCGAGAGAATGAATAACAACGCTATGATGAGTGTTGGCGGTAAGTTACTCGGGGCAGTGCTTGGAGGCAAGAGTGCTGCCGTACGTCAAATGGCAGGAGCTGCCTATGGTATTGGAGGTAAGTTACTTGTCTCGCTACCATTCGGACGTGAGCAAGAGTTAGAGTCTGACCATATTGGTTTGGTCTTGATGTCGGTAGCGGGTTATAATCCCGAGTATGCCGTAACGCTATGGGAGAAGATGGCACGTATGTCTAAGAAGGGTGGTAGTGATTTCTTCAGCACGCACCCAAGTGAAACGAAGCGTATTGACCGCATCAAGGAGCTACTCCCCAAGGTAATGCCATACTACACAAAATCAAAGAGTAATTAAGTTTAATCATATTTAATAAATTAAAATCGTATGAAAAAGATTATTTCAACAACAAATGCACCTGCAGCTATTGGTCCTTATAACCAAGCTATTTTAGTAAATAATATGCTATATGCTTCTGGTCAGCTAGGTATCGACCCTAAGACTGGAGAGTTTGCAGAAGGTGGTATCACAACACAGACTGAGCAAGCCTTTAAGAATATGAAGGCTATCCTTGAGGAAGCAGGTATGACGCTTAATGATGTGGTGAAGACTACGGTATTTTTAGCAGATATGGAATATTTTGGGGCTATGAACGAAGTTTATGCTCGTGAGTTTGGCGAAACGTTTCCAGCACGTTCAGCTTTTGCTGTTCGCACTTTGCCAAAGAATGGTCTTGTAGAGATTGAGTTTGTAGCAATCAAGGACTAATCTAAGAAAATTTAATAAAGTAATATAGGCTGTATCTTCATTGATACAGCCTATATTACTTTATTATCCAGTAGTTAAACTTATATTAACGTCAGTTCGGTCTAAGAATTTATGTATAAAATGTTGTATTTTAGATTATTCCCCCTTTGAACTGAAGGTCGCCCACAAGGCAAGGGGGAAGACTACGAAGTGGCGAGGGGGATGAGAAGGGAATCCATATGCTTTTTCTATAAAATCATCCCTCCCCTGCCTGCGGCAGGTACTCCCTTCAAAGGGAGTGTTTTATATAACTTTCTTATAATCAGTATATATAAATAAGATATTCTTAGACCGAACTGACGTTATATTAAGAATAAAAAATTACTAATTCTCTCTGTTATTTTGGCATATAAGCCAAATTTTCAGGAGTAATATTTGCTTTTAAGTAATTAGGATGAAGGCTTAGTAGGATAATCCTACTAAGCCTTCATCCTAATTACTATATAAAGATAAAACTTTTAAATATATAAAACTATTCAGATAAAACTTCGAGTAGAAAATAATATTAAAACGCTTTTCTTATATTTAGATTTTACAGCTTGAAATATTCTTTAATCTTAGCAACAGCATCTAGCTTCTCCCAAGTGAATAGCTCCACTTCTCTCTCTTGAAGTCCTTGATGATAGCTTGGAAAAGTCTTTTTCACAACTACCGATTCACGTCCGAAATGCCCATAAGCAGCTGTTTCTTGGTAAATAGGGTTGCGAAGTTTAAGCGTCTGCTCAATAGCATAAGGACGAAGGTCAAATAGTTTAGCAATATCTTGAGCTATTTCAGCATCACTTAACTTAATATTTGCCGTTCCTTTGGTATTAACGAAGATGTTAATTGGTTCTGCAACACCAATAGCGTAAGACAATTGCACCAACATTTCACGAGCGACACCTGCAGCAACCATATTTTTGGCAATATAACGAGCTGCATAAGCCGCTGATCTATCTACCTTACTTGGGTCTTTACCAGAAAATGCACCACCGCCGTGCTCCGCTTTACCACCATAAGTATCTACAATAATCTTACGACCTGTCAAACCTGTATCTCCGTGCGGTCCACCGATAACGAACTTACCTGTAGGATTGACGTGAAGGATAATCTTGTCATCAAAGAGAGCTTGCACCTCTGGGGTGTATAGAGCTTTCACACGAGGTAATAGGATTGTTGCAATATCTTCTTTGATACGAGCCTGCATAGCTTCCTCTGCCTTAGCTACAGCTTCCTTATCATTTGGATTCTCTGCCTTGATGAATTCATCGTGCTGTGTACTTAGGACAATAGTGTGAATACGTTGAATCTTATGCTCTTCATTATACTCTACTGTTACCTGGCTCTTAGCATCAGGACGAAGATATGGCATTAGCTCTAGCTCCTCCTTACGAATCTTAGCTAACTCAATAAGTAGCGTATGTGAGAGGTCAATAGCTAAAGGCATATAGCTCTTAGTCTCTTCACAAGCATAACCAAACATAATACCTTGGTCGCCTGCTCCTTGATTCATACGGTCTTCACGATCCACACCACGGTTGATGTCCGAACTCTGTTCGTGTAGAGCCGATAGTACGCCACAGCTTTCGGCAGCGAAGCAGTACTCACTCTTTGTATATCCTACCTTGTTGATGACTTCTCTGGCAGTAGTCTGCACATCTACATAAGCATTGCTACGCACTTCTCCTGCTATGACTACTTGTCCTGTTGTCACAAGCGTTTCACACGCTACTTTACTTTCAGGATCTAATGCCATAAACTGGTCAAGAATAGCGTCAGATATTTGATCGGCAAGTTTATCAGGATGTCCTTCAGAGACACTTTCTGATGTAAATAGATAATTCATTGTATTAATTTCTTTTGTTAATATTTCTTTCTATGCTCAACAAAAGATGAAAAAGAGTTGGGGAGAAACTTCTACTCAAGAAATTGCTAGAAGATGATGAAATATACTTTAATTAAGATACCTTATACTATTATATTAGTTAAGGGAAGCATACTTCTCTTTTAGCATTTTTTTAGAGTGGTTGCAAGCTGCTCAAATCTATCCACCTTTGTATCAGTTACAAAATTAACTAAAAATATTTAATAAGACAAATATCAGCAGTATATTCTACCCTTAAAATAAAATATAGCGAAAATAAAAACAAATAGGATGTGCCATCAATCAGGCACATCCTATTTGTTTTTATTGCTATAATGTAATTATAGATTATTTAGACAGGGATAGATAAGAGCTTTTGCCTCCTTAGAAAATAAATGCTAATAGCACAAATACCCTTAAAGATAGACATAATACTTATCGCCCACCATATAGCCGATACACCCATTCCTATAGAAATAAGATATAGAGCTAAGGGGATTCGTAAGTAATTTCCAACTATACTTATTGTAGCTGGCAAGTAAGAATTACCTAAGCCATAAAACATCCCTTGCGAACTAATCTCTATCATCATAAAGACTTGGCTGTAGGCTGCAATACGTAGATAATTTCCTCCCTCTAGGTAAGTCTCTACTTCAGGCACAATCAAAGCAAATAGTTCTTCACCCCAAAAGTAAAAGACTATAGCTCCAAATAGCCCAATCATCATCGTATGCGTTAAGGCTAACTTAAATACTTCCTTGACACGAGCTATTTTTCTAGCGGCATAGTTCTGCCCCACTATTGTACTCAATGCTGTTGTCAGCCCTTGAGAGGTATTCCACGTTAGAGCCTCAAGCTGTCCCCCCGTTGTCAGCACAGCTACCGCCACATAACCTGCTGTATCGGACGCTAAGCGACCCATATAGATCGCAACGATTGCGAATAATACATTTAACAGAGCTGCAGGAGTGCCAATCTTAGAAAGCGAATGAGTAATTTCTGAAGTTAGATGACAAGACAACAAATCCAATCCACCAAAAAGCTGGTCTTGTCGTTGCATTCGCCAAATGAAATAAAGGCAAGGTATCGCTTGAGCTATCAAGGACGCCCAAGCTGCTCCCGCAACACCAAGATGAAAATAGTGAATGAGCAGTGGGTCAAGACACATATTGATCAGTAATCCCGAACCAATAATCCTAAATGGTATTTTACTACTGCCTATAGCGTTGTAAACACCAAATAGAGTTGAGGAGATAAAGATGAAAGGAATGCTGATTAAAAAGATATTGTAGTACTCTTTTGCTAGAGCGAAAACATCTGCTTCTAGATGATAGATAGCAATCAGCTCATCAGCATAAATAACAAAGACTATTGTGAAAAAGATAGCTAGATAAGAGCTTAGCCTTAACCCTTCTTCGGCAAATCTTTTAGCTAAGTTATGATCCTTCTTACCTAAGCTCT
>PDWI01004209.1_pt1 | contig 19501 bp, 17 predicted proteins | sample 1430891 | NCBI WGS metagenome assembly PDWI01 (sample SAMN01162508, study PRJNA174530) | Oral metagenome, whole genome shotgun sequencing project. | biome: Marine environment; feature: Marine mammal; material: Swab sample of the gingival sulcus; isolation source: swab sample of gingival sulcus...
ACATTTGCTTTGCTCCTTTTTTGTAAAATTTTTGATGGTGAGATTGTAGCATTTTATTAATTAAAAATGCAAGGGGCTGTTTAAAATTTATTTACTTTTCTCAACTAGTGAAAAATTATATAAAAGAAGATATTAAATATTATTTGAGCCAAATTTTTTCACGCTTTTGTCTTTTTAACATTTTTTCATAAGCGCGAAATCTTACATGTGCTTTTTTTCTGTTGCCTTTTTTATCGATTTTATAATATCCATTTTCATTGACACAATATTTAGGTATCAGATCTACTCGTTTAGAAAGCGGAAGTATTTTAAAGCTAAGATTGTCTAAAACTTTAGGCATCGTTTCGCCTTTAGTCCAAACACTAAGAATCATATGATTGTTTGTGCTGTAACGATCTTTAACGACCAATAAGCACATGTCGTTTGATTTAAAGCCCAAATCTTTCAGCGTGTAGTATTTTGCTATCGAATAATCTTCACAATCTCCACCGCCACGAGATAAAAACTCACTTCTACTGCTCCAATAATCGCTAACTCCCTTTTTATCATCGTAAATCCCATTAAGTCCGTTTAGATAATCATTAACAAGTACAAGTTTTGTATGTAAAGATTTATTTTTAACGATATTCATAAATCTCATATAATCATCAAATATGTATTTAGATTCTGGAGATAAAGAACGCATTTTAAAATTAGGATTTAATTTAAACTCCCTTGCACTGCCATACGAGCATATAAAAACTAAAACGAAAGAGATAACTCTTAAGCTTATTCCCCCTTTAACCACAATACCAATGCCACCCTATCTTTTAATTTCAGTTTTTCATATATAGAAGCTGTATGAGCCTTAACGGTTCTAAGTTTGATATTGGCTAAAGCAGCTATCTCTTTGTTGCTATAGCCTTCGCATATAAACTTAGCTATCTCTTTTTCTCTAGGTGAAAGAACACTAAGTTTATCTTTATAATTAACTTGTGGTGTAACGATATTTATATTTTTTATCATCGTTTGAACAAATTCTGGATACACCCAAATATCGCCCCTATCTATACACTTTAACGCATCTTTAAAATGGATAGGCAACATTCTTGCATTACCATACCCATTAACACCAAGCGAGAGAATATCTTTTCCGCTAAAATAATCTGGATGACGCGCAAGTACAAATATAGATAATTGTTTAAAATTAGCCTTTAACGCTACAATTAACTCACTTTTAGCACATTTATCTTCCATGCAAAGTATCGTTTTTTCTTTTTTGTACTTTAAAAGAGATGTATTTAAGCTCTCTTCATCATTTACAACAGAAACTTTGCATGGCATATCACGTAGGTTTTCACCCCACAAACTACTTAAAATACTACTCGCAGCATACAAAATAACTCTCATAAATTCTCCTTTTAAAAACATTCAGCCATACTAAAACTGATTATATATTTTGGTTGATATCCTTATACCATATTTCAACATCTGAAAATATCAATTTTTCTAAATTGGCATCAATTACATCTGAACCATCTCTATCTTTTATAGTATCATTTACAACCATAAAGCCTTCTAAATTTTTACATGTAGATATTTCATATTCGTTAAAACATCCACTATACCTTGCAACAATCTTTAAATCTTGCTCTATTCTGCCAAGCGACTCATTCTCTATTTTTACATGTATATTTTCAGATTTACATGTAAGTTTTTCATCTACCACATCTAAAATACTCCAAAATCTATCTTCTTGAGCATATTTTAAAGCATCTTTTAGGTGATAAATCTTGATATTTAAACCCAAAAACGCTTTTACATGTAAATCTTTATATCTTAATACTTCATTTTCATCTATTTTATCAGAAAACACTAAAACCTTAGCCCACGAATACCTTCTATGCAAAAGAGTTAAAAACTCTTCGCTATCAATAAACCCTGCTTCAAGAACTAAAAAAGTTGGAGTTTTATGAGAATTTAAATAGTCAAAAATGTCTCTTTTACTTTTTTTAATAAAACATTGCATACGAATTTGCTCAAAATTTTTAATAAATTGAGTTGCAAACTCTTCATTTTCTGTACACAATAAAACTCTAGCCATCATCTCTCGCTTAATGCATTTTGTTTGGCTTTAAGAATCGGTTTTAATAGATAATCAAGCACTGTCTTTTTACCAGTTAAAATATCCGCCGAAACAACCATACCAGCACGAATTGGCAATGGATGACTATCTGTGCCAAGATGATTTTTATCGGTTTTTATCCTTACTAGATAATAACTTTCACCTTTTTTGTTTGTTACAGTATCAGCACCAACATTTGTAACTTTTCCAGTAAGTCCACCATAAATGGAAAAATCATACGCTGTTAATTTTACCATAGCCTTCATCCCAATTCTTAAAAACGCAACATCTTTCGGTTTTACTTTAACCTCAGCAACCAAAGTATCATCTATTGGTACAATTTCTGCTATATCTTCTCCAGGCTTAATAACTCCAGAAATGGTATTTACCATCAAACGACTAACTGTTCCTTTAACAGGGGAGCGAACATCAGTTCTTTGCACTCTATCTTTTAAGCTTGTTTGGGTTTCACTAATTCTTGCCATCTCGGCTGTAATCTCATTAAGTTCAGCCCTTGCTTTATTCATAAAAACTAACTTTGCTTCTTTGATTTTTTTGTTTGTCTCTTTGATAGTTGATCTTATCCTTGGCAAAGACAACCTTGCACTATCTAGCTCTCCTTGTATTTGAGTTGCTTGGCGTCTTGTTTGCAAAAACTCTACTTGCGACACTAAACCTTTACTAACTAAAGGCTTCATAATGTCTAGCTCATTTTGCATAAGAGAATAGGTGTGCTCAAGTTGATCTATTTTTCCAGATAACTCTCTTAATTCGCTTCTTCTTTGGTTTAATTGCTCTTTTAAAATCTGCAACGTTTGGTTTAGTTGAGCTTTATGGGATTGATATAATCTTTTTTCAAAATTTATCTCTTTTTCCATATCTTTATCATTTTTATATAGATTTTTATCAACCCTAAAAGGTTTATTGTTTGCTTCTGCTTTAAGTCTTATGGATTTTGCTTTTAATTCATTTAATTTTAAACGACTTTCGCCAAAAGAGCTATTAAAACCTTTATTTTCTATCTTAACAAGCACATCACCTTTATTTACCAAACTTCCCTCATGTACTAAGATGCTAGATACAATACCGCCTTCAAGGTTTTGTATAATTTGAACCCTATTTGATGGAATTATCTGCCCTTGCGCTCTTGTTCTTTCATCTATCTCTGCTTGAGAAGCCCATACAATAGCCCAAAAAACCGCAATCGTCACTAGCCACAAAATAGTTTTTGAAGCCGAAGGAGATTTTGCAAGTATAGCTTCACTTAAACTAGACATAAATTGCAAATCATCAGCGTCATATCTTCCTTTTATGTCATCTTTAAGAATCTCAGACTGATTTCTAGCTTCTTTTATGGCTTCTTTACGTTTTTTATCTATATCTAGATGCTCTTTTTTTATATCTTCTTGCTCAATCCCTACTCTTTTGGCATTTATTTTATTTCTATCTAGTTGAACTTCTTTTTTTAAATGTGATATTTTATTGCCTTCTATTTTATTATTCATTTTCAACCTCTTCCACTTAACCTTGCCAATACTTTATTCTTTTCTCCATCAAGTAAAATTTTACCATTGTCTATCACTATTAGTCTATCAACTATATCCAAAAGAGAAGTTTTATGAGTTACGAGAATTGTAGTTTTGTTTTTGAGATTTTCTTTAAGTGAATTTTCTAGTCTAGACTCTGTTGTGCTATCCATAAAATTTGTCGGTTCATCCAAAAGCATAATAGGAAAATCCAGTAAAAATGCACGTGCAACTGCAATGCTTTGCTTTTGACCGCCTGATATTCCATATCCTCTTTCTCCAACAAGCATATCAAAACCAAGAGGATGGTTATTGATAAAGTCATCAACGCCTCCTATTTTAGCAGCCTTTAACACAGTCACATCATCCACATAAGGAGCCTTGTAAACAATATTTTCCTTAACCGTCCCTTTAAAAAGTACAACATCTTGAGGAACATAGCCTATAACTTTTCTAAGATCTGCTGGATCAATCTGTTTTATATCTATTCCATCAATTAAAACAGAACCGCTATCAGGCTCAAAAAGCCCAAGTATAAGTTTTTCCACAGTAGTTTTGCCTGAACCATTACGACCTATCAACCCAACTTTCTCTCCAGCTTTTATCTTAAAAGAGACATTTTCCAGCGCGCCTTTTGTAGTTTCAGGATACTTAAAACTTACATTTTGAAACTCTATTTCACCATTAAAAGTACTTCTTCTTACAAATTGCTTCCCTTTTGGACGTTCAACTGGAAGCGCCATAATATCATTTAACTCTTTATATGATGTTTTTGTCTGCTCATAGCTTGATATGAGCGAAGCAACTTGTCCCATAGGCGCTATTGCACGAGATGAAAGTATCATAGTAGCAATCAATCCTCCCATAGTAAGCTCCATCTCTTTTATCAAATAAACTCCAACCAATATAACAAAAACTGTATTTAACTGAACTAAAAACGAAGTTACGGTTGTTATAGAAGTAGATAAAATTTTAGACTTTATGCTTCTATTTGCTATCTCTCCTGTTGCCTCTTCCCATTGCCACTGGGCATTTCCAGCTGCCCCCATTGTTTTAATGGTTTCCATAGCACTTAAACTCTCTATTAAGATGCCATTTTTTACTGCACTTGCTTGATAAGTACTCTCTATGGAACGCTGCAAAGGCTCTTTTACAAAAAATGTATATATGAGGATTATAACCATAACCACCATGGGAACAACAACTAAAAACCCTGCCAAAAAATATATAACACACAAAAATATAACTACAAATGGCAAATCAACAATAGCGGCCATGGTAGTAGAATTAAAAAAGTTTTTTATACTATCAAAATCTTTCAAATTACTTGCAAATGAACCAACTGATTTTGGGCTATGCGACATTCTCATATCCATAACTTGTTCAAATATCAAAGACGACATAATAACATCACTCTTTTTACCTGCAATTTCCAGAAAGTAAGAACGAGTAAATTTTAAAAACAAATCCAATATATAAACAACTGCAACACCAATTGCCAACACCCAAAGAGTTTCAGTGGCATTATTTGGAACTACCCTATCATATACATTCATAGTAAAAAGCGGACTTGCCAATACAAAAATATTTATAACAACAGAAGCTACTATAACATCATAGTAAATCTTCCTTGAACGTTTTATGGTTCCCCAAAACCAGTGTCCATCTTTATCATCTATCAAATGAGTGTGATTGTCTTCGGGAACAAACTCTTTTTTTAAAAAAAAGCAATATCCCAAATACTCATTTTCTAATACATCTAAATCAACCCAGTTTTCACCATCTTGCAAATCAGGATATATAATCTTCGCTTTTGATCTAGTTCTATCAAAGCTTTCTAATATACATGCTTTTTTACCTTTTAGCATCAAAATACATGGAATCACTAAAGGAGAAATTTCGGATATTTTTTTCTTGGTTAGTGTCGATGTGAATCCAGCCCTTCTTGCAGCGCGGGAAAATAGTGCTTTTGATCCTTCGGTAGAAAAAAGCTCAACCGAGTCAATACCTTCAGCAACAGGAAGCCCTACTGTAAGAGCCTCAACACTATATGGACGATTATGCAACTTAGTAAATATAACTAAACATGCTAAAAGAGGGTCTTTTATATTTTTTTCTTCCACATTTTACTCCGTATTTTTTTCTATAAGTCTTGGCTCTTGAACTAAGCTACCTTGAAAATATACTATGCCAAGTCGTTTAAGCCTATCTTTTTCATCTTGACTCTCAACTCCAGTAGCTACGATATCTATATCCATGGATTCGGTTATTGTTTTAAAAGATTGTTTTACCATATTGCCACTTTCGCCTTCAAGCAGGTCAAGCATAATTGAACTTTGTATTTTAATATAATTTGGATTAATATCTTGTAAAATTTTTAAACTACCTCCATCAATAATAAAATTATCAAGTCCGAAACCAAACCCGCTTCTTCTTAATCTCTTAGAAAACGAACCTAAAACCTCTGTTGGAATTTCATGACTAGCAAATGTTTCAAAACTAATCTTTGCTTTTTTGATTTTTGAAAGACTTTTTAAAGACTTTTTAAACCAAGATAAACTAGAAGCATTTAATATTATATCTTTACCTATGTTTATACTAAGCGAGATTAAAGGTTTTTTTACATGTAGTTTAGTAGCTTCATCTATAACATACTTATCTATATCATCATACATGCTTAGTGCATTTATCATAGGCATAAAATATCCAGCACTTTTAATGTTGCCATTTTTATCTTTTAGCCTTAAAAATAACTCATGGTGGAAAATATTGCCATCTATATCAATAGACTTTTGACTAGCAAAAATAAACCTATTTTCCCTAATAGCACTCTCTATCTCTTTTCTCCAAGCCTCACGACCCAATATAACATCTTCATCAACTTCATGAATAATAACATCAGGCACTCCTTTAGACTTTGAAGTAGTTAATGCAAAATCCGCCCTAGAAAAAATATCAGATATTTGCATTTGTTCATTGTAAGTTACGATACCAAAGTTAAAAAAGTATTTTTCATTATCAAGACCTAGTTCTTTAATATTTACATGTAGTTTATTTTGTAACTCATTGCATATCTGCTTGGCACGATCTGGCATAACATTTGATAATAAAATGGCAAAATCACTAGATTTTATACGTGAAAAAATATGTTTTTTATCTTCTTTACTTATATCTTTAACAATTTTGCCTATGCTTTCATATAAAATTTTACTCTTTTGATATCCAACATCTGATTTTAGCTCGTTTTGGTTTACTAATGTAAAAAATACAACTGAACCTGCGCTATACTCTTCACTTTTTAAGCGTTCTTGAAGATTTAAAGTAAAATATCGTCTATTAAAAAGCTGAGTCTCCTCCTCCCTATAAAGAAGCTCATGGTACTCTTTAACAGAATCTACCTGTTTTTCAAAGATACTTTTAACTTTTTCAACCATTGAGTTCATCGCGCTTACAACCTCTTTTAACTCAATAGTCATGGGAAGCTTATCTTGAAAAATAAAATCATTTGCCTGCAAAGCTTCGGCTTGCTCCCTTACTCTAACAAGCGGTCTTAATATAGCCTTTAAACTCAAATATAACACAACAAATGATAGTAAAGTTATCAGTATAAATGTGCTTGCTATATCCTTAAAGGTATCCCAAAGCTGAACATAGGCAGCTCCGATACTATTTCTTACATGTAAAACACCAAATTGACTCCAGCCTGCCATAATATTTGAATATGCTGTAGGTGCTTTCATATCTAAAAACTCTATAAACCATTTAGGAACACCTGGAACTAAGGGCTTTTGGTAGTTTTTTATCAAAATTTTACCATTTGGATCGCGCAAAGAAATAAGCTCATAATAACCACTATCATACATGCTAGCTATCATTGTTTCTATCAACACAATATCGTTTTGAGCTGCTGCTGGAGTAATAGAAAGTCCAAGTGAATTTGCTGTATGTTTTGCATCTATACTTAATTGAGTCTGCACAAATTCATTGACAGTGTTAAAGTTTTGCCACATTATCACACCAAATATAATCGTTTGAAAAAATGTAACGATAACAACAATCTGCTTAAAAAGTGTCATAGCCCTTCCTTTTTTATTCTATCGACTAATCTTAGCCATTTTTTATTTCTTTTATTTCCCGATGGAACAATCTGCCCAAGCCCTGTCTTTTTTGAGATAAATAGAGCATTACCATTAAAGCTATAAACAGGCACCAAATCCTTTCTCGATGTTGCTGGAAGTATTTCACTGGTCAAACTATCCAAAACCAAAGGTATAGAATCTGGCGTTTTGTAATATGTTAAAACCATGTGTGCTTGATTATATTTTAGTGACTTAACATAAGTAAAAAAAAGTTTTTCAGCAGAAACTCCAAGTTGCTTTAAGGTAAAATATTTCGCTATCACATAATCCTCGCAATCTCCAGACCCCTTACCTATAAACTCCATTCTAGTTGCCCAATAATCACTTTTTCTCCATAGTTGTATATCAGTAGCATATCTGCTTAAATTAAAAAAATCATTGATTTTATATATCTTTTCTCTCTCACTTGAACCAACAAGAGAACTCATAAGTCTATTTAACGCTCTTGCTCTTTTTACAGCAATAAAACCATACTTTTTGTGGATTTTTTTTATAGTAGCATTTGATACATAATTTCTTGCATCAAGGGACACAAATAATAGGAAAAATACGAGAATAATCTCTTTTCTTAAAACAAATCGCACTCATGCTCCCCTAAATCTAAAAATATAAACATGAATGCGATATTAAAACACTAATTACTCTCCAAAGAGCAAGCGCCTTTTACATAAGATTGCCCAAAACCTCTTTTGAAACTATCCGTTAATACACCCATATTATCAAGCAGTCTATACTTTGCATATAGTATATCTCGCTCAACTTTTACTATCTCTTTTTTAGCTGTATAGTACTCATTTTCAGCATCTAAAACACTGATAAGGTCACGACGACCTATCTTAAACTCTTCTTTATATGCTTCTAGCGTTTGCTTTGAAAACTTAGCGTGATCATTAACATAACCAAGCTTTCTACTATTTAGCACATAGCTTTGCCATGAAAAGCGGAGACTCTCTCTTAGCTCATCTTTTATGCTTCTTAATATCTCCTCTTCTTTTTGAATAGTTACTTTACGCTTCTCTTTAGTAACAGAATCTTTTCCGCCATTATAAAGATTGTAGTTTAGCCTAAGCAATGCACCATAACTATCAATTCTCTGCTTATCATAAGCATAATTATCTCTATCTTGAATATTAACAAACGCTTCAAGATTTAACTTTGGTAAAAAATTAGATCCAGCTCCTTCAAGTACAGCTTCTGCAAGCTCTACATTTGCCTCTTCCGCTTTTACGGCTGGGTTACACATCATAGCTTTTCGTTCTACAATCTTAATATTTTGCGGTAGTGGAAAATTAACCTGTGGATACGATAACTGATTAGCATCAACTAACACGCCTGTAAGTCTTTGAAAAACAATCAAAGAGTCATCATAAGCGTTTTGTTGCGCTATAAAATTTGACTGAGCTAGCGTAAGTCTGCTCGCTGCTTGCTGTTTTTGTGAAAGACGACCATAGCCTTTTTCTGCTCTTTCGCTAATACGATCATAAATATTCTCTAATGCTATAATATTCTCAGCTGAAAGGTCAAGCAATGCTTTTTCTTGAAGCACATTTAAATAAGCGCTAACGGTTGCAAGTGTAGTTCTATCAGCATTTTGAAGAAGCAAATAAGCAGCATTTTTAACACGAGCCATCTCTTGATCTTTAGAGCTTGAAGTTACACCGCCATCATATACCTTTTGGACAAGTCTAAGCTCAGCTTGTTTTGTGTTACTAGTTTTCCAATCGCTATCATTACTTCCATTAACTCTATCCTGACCGATACCTATACTTGCAGTCAAATCCAACGTAGGATAATATCCTCTTTGGCTAATATCTAAATCTTTTCCTGTTTCCATGTAATCAAATATACTTTTTTGTATAATAGGATTTTTCTCTAATATTAAACTAATAGTTTGATCTAATGTCATACGTCTATTTGGATTTTCACTTCTTGATACCATTGCTGCTTTAGTATCAACTCTTCTCACATTTTCTTTTATTCTCGCTGTAGGAACCTTTGGAACATCATCAACAATTACATCTTCAACCATATCTTCTTCTACTACGGTTTGGGTGCTTTTAAAAGCCTCTTTATCTTCTAGGAGCTCAGGAGCTGGTTTCAAAAAAGCATCTCTATGACCTGGCAATGATTTTATTTTAGCATAAATACTATTTATCTCACTCTTATCTGCGATACCTTCCACCACAACTACAAAATATTTTCCTGATTGTCTTTTTACAACCCTCAAACTATCACGATCTTCCAACGCTTCAACCACTTTAGCATATACTCTATTTACCGCTGGATTATTCTCATTATCAAATGTTTCTACAAATATCTTATACGGTTGTGCTTGAGCTAAAACAGCTGCTGCAAAGGTGGATAAAACTACTCTTTTTAATAGCATACTACACTCCTAATTGTTAATTAATTCATTATGGCAATTAAACCATATCATTGCTTTAATTATGATAAAATCTGCAAGTATCGTCAAAACTATAAATAACTTTATAACAAAAATACACATTTTGATAAAAAACTCAATTTTTAGTTGATAGTTATTTTTGAAAAAAAATTATAATTTTACATGTAAAATTATCTTAACTTTAAAAAACATTTGATATAATTACAGGTAAATTTTATAAGAAAGGATTAAACATGAACTCAGTAGTTTTGTTAATCGGCGGTCTAGCTGCGTTTGCTGGAGGATATTTTATATACTCTAAATTTATCGCAACTAAGATTTTAGAGCTAAGTGCGGATTATGTCACCCCTGCAAATGAATTTGAAGATGGCGTGGACTTTGTACCTACAAACAAATACGTCTTATGGGGTCACCATTTTACCTCAGTTGCAGGAGCTGCACCCATAGTTGGACCTGCTATCGCGGTAGTTTGGGGTTGGTTGCCAGCTTTTGTATGGGTTGTGCTTGGAACAATTTTTTTAGCTGGAGTTCATGACTCAAGTGCAATTTGGGCAAGCGTAAGAAATAAAGGTATGTCTATGGGTTCGGTTGCCGGTAAGGTTTTAAGTCCAAAAGCAAGAAACCTTATGATGGTTGTTATATTCTTACTTTTACTAATGGTAAATGCTGTTTTTGCAGTTGTAATTGCTAAAATGATGATATCAACACCATCTTCAGTTGTCCCAGTTTGGGGTGCATTGGTAGTTGCATTTTTTATTGGTCAAGCCATATATCGTTTTAAATTAAACTTACCTATTGTTTCACTTATCGGCGTTATCGCACTGTATTTTCTTATATATATAGGACCTTCTGTTCCTATTGCGCTTCCTGAACACATTGCAGGTCTTTCAGCAAATGCTGTATGGATTATTATACTATTTGTTTATGCTGCTATTGCATCATTGCTTCCTGTTTGGATGCTTTTACAACCTCGTGACTATATCAATGGACTACAACTATTCATAGGTCTTATAGCACTTTATGCTTCATTTTTAATAGCAAGTCCAGATGTTGTAGCACCTGCTATAAACTCTAATCTTCCAAGTGGAACACCACCTATACTTCCACTACTTTTTGTAACCATAGCTTGCGGAGCAATTTCCGGCTTTCACGGACTTGTTTCTGCAGGAACAACATCAAAGCAGATACGAAAAGAGACTGATATAAGATTTGTTGGATATTTTGGCTCTATTGGTGAGGGAATGTTAGCTCTTGCAGCTATACTTGCAGCAACTGCTGGATTTGCTTCACTATCTGAATGGCAAAGCGTATATACAGGTTTTGGAAAAGGTAGTATCGGTGCATTTATAAGCGGTGGCGGAAATATCTTAAATCAAGGCATTGGTTTAGATATAGAAATATCTAAGACCATGCTAACTGTTATGGCTGCACTTTTTGCAGGAACTACCATGGATACAGGCGTAAGACTTCAGCGTTACATTTTCCAAGAGTGGGGAGATATATATAAACTAAACTTCTTAAAAACTGGCTGGGTTGCTACGCTTTTTGCAGTGGGTAGTTGTCTTATTCTTGCATTTGGTGCTGGTGGAGTTGAAGGAAAAGGTGGTATGATAATATGGCCTTTATTTGGTACGACTAACCAACTTATGGCTGGACTTACACTTCTTATAGTAACAGTTATGCTTTTAAGAAGAAAAAAGCCAGTTTGGTTTACTCTTGTTCCTTTAGTATTTCTTTTATGTATGACTTTTGTAGCACTTTTATTCCAGCTTTCAAGTTTTTACGACAAAGGAAATTGGTTCTTAATAGTCTTAGATCTTATCATCTTAGGAGCTACTATACTCGTTTGTTTAGAGTGTTTTTCAGTCTTTAAAAATGAGTGGGATAAGCGAAAAGAACCTTTAGATGCTTAAAGAATTTTTTGAGGGGCTTGATGAATTTTACAATGCCCCTTACCGCAAGACTTTAACAAAAGCATATAGAGATGAAAATGATCTTTTTATGCTTTTGGTTTTTGCGGAGAACCTAGGAGTTCCCAACCCTGTTTCATTTTATACTTTAGAGATTTTACCGTTTATTTTAGAGGATTTTCATGCATGGCATAAACGCATGGGAATGGATCGCTCTCCCATAGACGGGTTTGGATGTTGCTGATGAATTTTATAAATACCCCAATCATATTTGTAGGTGGAAAAGGCGGTGTTGGAAAAACAACCATCTCATCTTCTATAGCCTTAAAACTTGCAAAATCAGGTAAAAAGACACTTATAGTATCTACTGATCCTGCTCACAGCCTAGGAGATGCTTTAGATAAGAAGTTAAGTTCATCTACTATCAAACTAGATGAGTTTTTACATGTAAAAGAACTAGATGCGCAAAAGATAACAGATGAACATTTTAGCACCATAGAAGACACCCTAAGAGGTTATGCGCGACCTGAAATGTTCAACAAAATAAAAGAACATCTAGAGCTTTCAAAAAACTCTCCTGGAGCACAAGAAGCAGCAATGCTTGAGGCAATTTGCAAGATACTTTTGCAAAAAGATGAGTACGAACACATAGTTTTTGATACCGCTCCCACTGGTCATACTATGCGGCTTTTAGCGATGCCTTCTATCATGAGCGCTTGGACAGATGGACTTATGTCAAGGCAGACCAATAGGCAAAACCTAAAAGATGCGGCCGCAAGTTTTTGGAAAAATAAAGATGACAAAAAAAACCCTTTCACTCCCACTCTTCAAAACCGTTGGGACAGGGCGTATGAAAAGCTAAATGAAAGAAAAGAGCTTTTTTATAAGGCAAATGAGATACTAAAAGATGAAACTACATGTAAAGTATTTTTAGTTCTAATTCCACAAGTTCTGCCTTATGAAGAGACAAAAAGAGCTTTAAAACAACTTGAAGATTTCAAGATAAAATGTGGTGGAATTTTCATTAACCAAATCATTCCACAAAACCAAAAAGAGGAGTTTTGGAAAAAACAACTTGCCAAACAAGAGGTGATTTTACAAAAGATAAAAGATTTACATGTGAAAAAGTTTTTCATCCAATTATCATCAAAAGACTTGAGAGGAAATGAAGAGTTAAAAAATATTGAATTTTTACAAGATATTTAATTAAATCAGAATTTCAACTATTTAAACAATATAGAGGTTGCACAAAAGTTTGCAACCTCTATATTGTTTTTATATCATACCACATAAAAGAACTATCAAACAGCCCACTAAGACATAAAAATCAAAAATTCTTATACCTTTGTTGCAAAATCGTTGAAACAATGAATTAAAAAAAGATATCTGTTATAAGTTGACCAGAAGCATTGGTTTTAAAACTCTTCTTACACTTATCTTTTAAACTTTCAGTTGGAAAATTATTACAAAATACTATCGTTCTTAATTTACGTTCACTTTTCATTAAATGAATACTCGCTGCAGGATAGCCTTTTTGTATCAAAGCATAAAAATCAGCAGAAGTTGAATAATACCAACCATGCACAGTAAGCAATTTTGAAAGTTTTATGCTACCTTGCTTTTGACCATCCAAATCAACTGCATTTATAAAAGCGGCAGGAACACTACTTTGTGCATCGGATATTATTTTTACCAGCATTATCCTCTTAAATCTTTATATTTTGGTATAGCAACAGCGGACAAAACACCTATTATAACTATATTCAATTAGTGTAAAGCCGGAATGTATTTGTGTGTTTTTATACTGTTGCGTCTTCATGTCGCCCTCCTTTGTACAAATAAATTTTAACCTTTGCTAGCTAGCAGAACTTGATTTTAGATTTTAAAATGTGGTAGATTTAAGCTATTCGCATCAATATACAAACACTACAATCTTCTTATTAAAAAACTACATGTAACTACAAGAAATACACTTAAATAATCTATACTATTAAGAAAATGGGAGAAAAATGAAAAAGTGGCTCCGGATGTTGGATTCGAACCAACGACCAAGTGATTAACAGTCACCTACTCTACCACTGAGCTAATCCGGAACATTAAAAAAAGAGATGTGATTATAGTAAAAAAAAGATGATTTGTCAAGAGGATTTTTCTAAAAAATAATTTTTTTTCAAAAAATCCTCAATTTTTATAAATTTTCACTATTTTTGAGCCTTACCTCATGCTTCTTACATGTAAAATCTATCTTTTTGTCAACTCTTTTACCAATGACACAAAATACTTTGCATTTTCCACTGGAATATCTGGCAATATACCATGACCTAAATTAAATATGTGTCGCTCGTTTTGCATAATATTTGCGATTGCTTTTACGCTCGTTTTGATAGCCTCTTTATCATAAAGTCTTGTTGGCTCCATATTACCTTGAAGTACATATTTTGAACCAAGCTTATCTTTTGCTAAACCCATCGGCGTACTCCAATCAACTCCAAATACATCAAAATCACCATCAATTTTATCCAAATAACCACTTATGCCTTTAGGAAAAAGTATCACAGGTATATGAGGGTATTTATTCTTAATATAAGCACTTATCTCCTTCATATACTCCCATGAAAACTCAAAAAACGCATCTTCTTCCAAAGCGCTTGCCCAACTATCAAAAATTTGAACTGCATTTACACCAGAAAGTATCTGTTTTTCAAGATAAAGTTTTAAAGCGTCAGTTACTTTTCTTAATATTACATGTAAAAGTTTTGGATTTTGATAGAGCATTTTTTTACATTTTGTATAAGTTTTAGTACCTTGCCCTTCTATCATATAAGTTGCTAATGTCCAAGGAGAACCGCAAAAACCTATAAGAGCCTTATCTACATGTAGATTTTTTCTTATAAGCGAAATAGTTTCGTAAACATAGTTTAATTTTTCACTAACTCCTTTAACATCTAAAGCCTCAACATCTTCTAAAGTTTCAATAGGATTACTAAAAACAGGCCCAACTCCTGCAACAAATTTTAAATCCATTCCCATCTCAAGTGGAACTACCAAAATATCACTAAAAAGTATCGCTGCATCAACCCCCACTATGTCAATAGGCTGGAGTGTAACTTCGCAAGCTAAGCTGGGGTTTTTACATAAGGATATAAAATCTCCAGCTTTTGCTCTAACTTCACGGTACTCACTCAAATATCGACCTGCCTGTCTCATCATCCAAACAGGCGTATATGGTGTCTTTTTACCAAAACATGCATCTACAAATATCATAACTTACTTCCTTACATGTAAATTTTATTGGTTATCAAATTCCACCCATTTTAAACCGATTCTCACGGCATTTGTAGCAGCTCCAACACGGATTTGGTCAGCACTACACCAAAAATGCAATATATTATCTTTAAAGTTATCTTTTCTTATTCTTCCCACAAATGTTTCATCAGTTCCACTTGCATTTAAGGGCATCGGATAGATGTTATTTACAATATCATCTTCCACAACAATGCCAGGCGCATTTGCTAAAACCTCTTTTGCCTTTTGAACATCGACCGCACTTTCACAATGAATTGTAATCGCTTCACTATGGCTTCTTAAAACTGGTACTCTAACGCAAGTTGCACTCACTTCGATATTTTTATGGAGAATTTTCTGGGTTTCATTTACCATTTTCATCTCCTCTTTTGTATAATCATTGTCTAAAAACACATCTATATGAGGTATGACGTTTAAAGCGATTTGATGCTGAAAAGTCTTTGGCTTACTCTCATCAAGTTTAAAATCAAAAAAATCTTTCATCTGTTTTACTAACTCCTCAAGCCCTGCTTTTCCTGCTCCACTGACTGCTTGATAAGTAGAAACATCAACACGTTTTATATTAAAAACATCATCAAGAGGCTTTAGGGCTTGAACCATCTGTATGGTTGAACAGTTTGGATTTGCTATGATACCTCGCTCTTTCCATCCATGTATATCTTCAGGGTTGCACTCAGGTACCACCAAAGGCACATCAGCGTCCATTCTAAAGTGACTTGTATTATCTATCACAACTGCGCCAGCTTCTACTGCATACTTTGCAAAATGCTCTGATATAGACCCACCAGCACTAAAAAATGCAATATCTATCTCCTCTTCCTCAAACACACTATCAGTAAGCTCTTTTACTTTATAATGCTTTCCTTTGAACTCCAAATCGATACCAACACTATTTGCGCTAGCAAGTGGTACAATCTTGTTTATAGGAAAATCCAACTCTTCCAAAACTAAAAATATCTCTTCTCCAACGGCACCAGTAGCGCCTACAACTGCGACATTATATTTTTTCATACTATTCCTTTATATTGTATTTTTTTATCTTTTTTTCTAATATATTTTTATTAAATCCAAGTATTTCACAAGCTTCATCTTTATCCCAATTTACACTTTGTAAAACTTCTTGTATAAGAGTTTTTTCCATGGTATTTATACTTTTCTTAACTGTTCTACTTTCTAAAAAAAGGTCATCTTTGCTTATCTTTTCATCTTCACTTAGTATGGCTGCTCTTTCAACCACTGAGATAAGCTCACGTATATTTCCAGGCCAATCATAACTTAAAAGTTCCTCTTTAGCTTCGCTTGAAAACTCTTTTTTACTAAGTCCATGGGTTTTACATGCACTTTTTAAAGTCTGATTTGCGATATCAAGTATCTCACTTTTTCTCTGTCTTAAAGGTGGAATATTGACAGGAATTGTATTTAAACGATAATAAACATCTTCACGAAACAATCCCTCTTCTATCTTTGCATTTATATCCGCATTTGTGGCAGAAACAATTCTCACATCTATTCTGATAGGTTTTGCTCCACCAAGAGGCAAAACTTCCCTTTCTTGTATAACACGCAAAAGTTTTGCTTGAAGTGGCATTGGCATTTCGCCGATTTCATCTAAAAACAGTGTTCCGCCATTTGCTAGCTCAAAAAGACCTTTTTTGCTTTTTTGTGCATCCGTAAAAGCGCCCTTTTCAAATCCAAAAAGCTCACTTTCAAGCAAATTTTCTGGAATTGCAGCCATATTTATAGCTACAAAAGGCTTATCAGCTCTTTGGGAATTTTTATGCACATATTTTGCAAAAAGCTCTTTTCCCACACCGCTTTCACCTAAAAGTAAAACTGTTGCATCTGTTTTAGATGCTTTTAAGGCAAGTTTGAGAGTTTTTTCAAGCGCCTCTGAACGACCTAAAAATGAACCCTTGTTTTCTTCTTTTTTAGAAGTTTTTTCAACAGTTTTTTTACATTTTTCTATAACAGCCACATTTCTTTTGATAGCTTCAACTAATGTTTCTATCTCGAAAGGCTTAGTTAAAAAGTCTTTTACCCCAAGCCTTACGCTCTCTATGGCTCGATTTAAAGTGGCATTTCCAGTTATAACGATGATATTATATTTGCCATCAAGTCTTTTGATAAACTCCATTCCATCCATCTTAGGCATAGTCAAATCTGTTACAATAAGGTCAATATGTCCGCTCATTTTATCAAGTGCTTCAACGGCGCTTTTATAGGTAACCACATCAAATTCATCAAACTCAGCCAATGCAATTTCGAGAGATTTCCTCATATTTATATCATCTTCGACTATAACTATCTTCATTCTTTTTCCAGTATTTAAATAATTTTAATTTAAGATAGTAGCAAAAATGAGTTTAAAAATTACTAAGTTTTGGGTTTTGGGTTTTTACATGTAAGATAAGTGTTTCTTTTATTCTCCATCTATCAATTATAATCTACACAAGGCAAATTGTACTTTCTATTTCAAAACAAAAATCCTAATCCCATCTTTTGAGTACTTTGCTCGAAAACGTATAGGCATAAAAAAAAGTTGTGTGGATGAATTAATTTTATCGAGTTCAAATAGGGCATCTGAATAGATTTTTACATCCAAAGAAGCGAAACAATCAAACAATCTATCTTTGTGCTTTAAAAGATATTCATACAAGGTTTTTGTTGAATTTTTTTCTACATGTAAAGTACATGTAAAGTACTCTTTTGCATTTTCGTTTTTTAACATTATTGGAGAAATGGAGATATTTTGATAAGTTGTAACGTGATTTAAGGTAGAGATCTGGGCTGAATATATAAAATCAGCCCCATATATTTTAAAGCAAATTAGAATTAATAAGCAAAGACTTCTTTCCATCTCTCTTCATTCATTTTTAGCTCCATACTTACTCTGTAGAGCCCATCTTGAAAAGATGTGTCTGTTATAGTTGCATTTTTTACTAAAGCATTTACTTGAGCTTCTATGCGTGAATTTTTAAGCGCAGCATCTTGAACAGTATCTTTTGCGTTTATCTTAACGCCATATAGTTTTGCACCAAGCTGTCTATATGCATCTGCCATAGCCGCTCTTTTAGCAAGCGCAAGTGCTTGAGCTGGGGATATAGTATTTAATGGAGCTATACCTTCACCTGTTGCACCAAAGACTTTTTGAGACTGATTTGTGCCATTAAGAGTAAGCATCTTTTCTTCTCTCATAGCCTCTTTTATATCATCTTTATCAACTTTTTCAATAACTACTCTTTTTTGCTCAACTGTAACTTCATTAGCACTTGAACCACCCCAAGTGCTCGAGTTTGCTAGTGAACATCCTGCCATAAAAACTAAAGCCACCAAGGCTAAAGAAACATGTAAAACTCTCATTTAATTTGCCTTTATATTAAATTTTTTCATTTCATCAAGCATTTTTGATGCCATCTTACTCTTCACTATCAAGAAGAGCATTATCTTCCAATATCTCTTCTTCTTCATTCTCTTTTGGGCATCTTGCGATACTTACAACCTCATCTTGACCTACATTAACAACCTTAACTCCACTTGTGTTTCGTCCAGCTTTTCTGATGGTGTGCATATCAACTCGTATCATTTTACCTGTACTTGTAAGAGCCATTAAATCTTTTTGTTCATCAACTATCACAACGCCAACCAAATCTTTTGTTTTTGGTGTTAATTTCATACCAATAACACCTTTTCCACCACGCTTTTGAAGTCTGTATTCAGCGGCTGTAGTACGTTTGCCTATACCTTTTTCACTAACTGCTAACAACTCTTGAGTTTCATCTTTAATGATAGTTGCACCAACTACAAAATCTCCCTCTTCTTTAAATCTTATAGCAGTCACTCCCCTTGCGGTTCGTCCTATCTCACGCGCATCTTCTATGTTAAAGCGGATACACATACCTTTTTTGGTTACTACAAAAATATATCTATCTCCACTTATCACCTCGCCGCCCTCTTCAACGGCAACTTGACCTGTTGGCATCTCTTCACTATTTGAATCAATAGCAAGTGGATTGATAACAATTTGCGCAGTTACAAGCTCATCATCGTCATTTAATGTTATGGCTCTAACGCCCACTGAACGGATGTTTTTAAATTCATTTAAGTTTGTTCTT
>PDWI01012187.1_pt1 | contig 19500 bp, 17 predicted proteins | sample 1430891 | NCBI WGS metagenome assembly PDWI01 (sample SAMN01162508, study PRJNA174530) | Oral metagenome, whole genome shotgun sequencing project. | biome: Marine environment; feature: Marine mammal; material: Swab sample of the gingival sulcus; isolation source: swab sample of gingival sulcus...
GTAAAAGCCACAACAGGGCTATCCGCAGAAACACTTCCGGGAAGATTACTTTCGGTTTTCTTTACTTCTGTTTTTTTTGATTTTAGCAGTCTTATTTTAGCACGTAATTGAGCCTCGTGGGCTAAAGAATACCCATTAGGCATACGGTCTAATTCTTTTTGTGTACCGCCCAGCTCTAGAAACCGTTGCTTTAATTCCTTAAATAATTGCCGATTATTCATTTACCATATATTTAAAAACAAGGGAGTATCAAAAAACTCCCTTGCAAAAAACAATACACATTATGAATGAAAAAAAACAGAACTATAAAAAACTATTTTTCAGTCTTTTTAGACTTTTTTGTTTTTGGAGCAGGATTAAGCTTTATATCCAAGGCCTTTTGGATAATTTTAGCATCCGGCGTTCCTTTCTTGAGTTTTAAAAGATACTGCAAATCATCTTCGCACATATCCTTTAGAACTTCTACAGCATCTTCCTTTAAAGAGATATGCTTAAAGCCTCTAAAATAAAGCTCCATGCAATCTTTAGGAAGTTCTTTTAAGCAAACAACTCTACCCTCGGGCATGTAGGTTTTACTTCCCGGAAGCAAGTTGTTAAAGTACTTGTTTACATCCATAGCCATCACTACTCAGCCTCCGTTAAAGGACCTGCGTATTTAAGCAAACCACAGTTAGCACTTATTTTAAACGCTGTACCGGAGTTATCCTCGTACTTTTTGCCGGTAGTTCCATCACCACTTTCCATATAAGCAGGATTGATCGTTGTTCCTAAGACCCAAATCACCCCATTGGCATCTTTAATAAAAAACACCATAGGTACATTACGGTAAGTTTTTTTAAAACCAATGACTTCAGCTCTAAGCCCGGGAACGTAAATCTCTAACTCAGATTTAGGCTTAAGATTTCCCTTAGAGCCTACAAATAAGTCTTTCAACTCATTTTCGTCGACTAAAACATCGATTCCTTTTACCGTTTTGCCTTCTTTAAACAAAAGGTCTCCCTCCGCGATAGTAACTCGAGAAGCATAGTCACCGGTCTGAGCCGGTAAGGTCATCTTATCGATAAACTCTGTGGGAGTATAAAAAATTCGCCTAGATACTCCTGAACTTATTTCATCGTTCGGACAAAAATCAAGAGCCTCATGAGGCACGTTTTCAAAACAATTCGCCATTACTTCTTAACTTTTTTGATTAAACCTGAGCCCCCTCCAATAAGAATAACTAACAATTCTTCATCTTTTGAAATATCCTTTTGAGAGTAAACCGTACCCTCTACTCGAATTTTCTCGGGAGCATTATCTACAAAGCGATAAGTTTCGCCTCTAAAGTCAAAAGAAACAGGTTTCTGCTCCTTTTTTTTAGTGCTTTTACTTTGCTTATTCTCTAGAGCCTCTTCACGCTGCTGAATTAACTTTTCTCTTTCAGAAATGTTAGATTCTTTAGTGTTTAAGTCTTCTTCTCGCTCGTTAAGAGCGGATTCTTTTTCGTGAACAGCTTCCTCACGTGAGTTTAACCCCTCTTCGCGTTCGTTAAGAGCTGCTTCTTTAGCCTCTATCTCTGCCAACTTTTTAGTTAAGTCAACATCTGTAACTGAACCGGTGCCTTTTTTCTTAGCCATAAACCCTCCTTTTAATACAATTTAGATTCTTCAGGGTAATACAGCTTATTAAGCTCTGTATTGTTTAACCCTAAATTTTTAGAACCGTCTGCAGTATGGATGTATGCCAACTCGTTAACTGCAAAGTCGTAACCTAAAGAGAAATCTCCTAACACCTTTAAAATACGATTCTCGATTTGTACATCGCTAAGGGTTGCCGGATTATCAATTAGATCTACCAACTTAACCAAAGTGTTATCCAAGCAAGAAAAGATGGTTCCGTCTTTTAATCCCGGAAGCCCAACGATTTCTCGTTTCCCTAAGCGTGTTTTTAAGGCGTCTTTTTGGAACTGACTCTGAGAATAACGATCCTCATAAGCCTCTTTATAAAGTTCCTTGTCATTTTCCGATATAAAGACTCGAGAAACAGCTCGTTTTGATAAACTTGGAATATTCTTTTCGTAGCCGGTAATTACATCAATAATATTCGTGCTAGTGATAGCATCTCCAGGAATCAAATAAAAAGGATTATCTGTATTGTCTAAACCTTTTTCTAAGATGGTATTTAAACCATCCATTGAGTAACCAAACTCCGGATTGTCCAGACCTATCTTAGAAGGGTCGTAAACACCATCTATTGACAAGATGTTAACATCGGAGATAATCTTTTTTAACAACAAGTCGATAGATAACTTTGAGATTGATCTATCTTTAAGAGCGACACCCTCGTCGTACATTTTTTCGATGGCAGTACCAATTACCTCGGCAGGATCTACTACAAAATCTACCTTCTGATGGTAATTACGCATCTGCTTAGCTCTAAATTGAGCTTCTCCAAAAGGCGTAAACTTTTTAGAGTTAAAACCCTGTACCACATGACCGATTAAGGCGTGAAGCGTTGTATATTCGCCTCTTACTTTAGTAATCGTCTTTGTGTACTTGTTTAAGTAGATAGCACTACTTAACAAAGCTACCTGAAGCACTTTTGGGTTATTAGCGATATAACCCAATACTTCCTTTTTAATTTCCTCTAACTTCATAAGCTAATTTATTTAATACCCAACATTTGGTTATGTTCCGCATTCGGGTCAATATACCCTTCAACAAGCCCATCGTCATTCGTTTGAACTTCTTGACTAGGCTTTCCTGTAATAGTGTGTACCACTTGTTTAGAGCCATACTCTTTACAAGTTTCCCCTAATAGATTGATGCTGGATTCTAAAGAAGCTCCTTCTTCAGATTCCAACCCGTTAAGTTCTAAAGCTGAATTTACAGCCCCCTTAAGGGCTTTCATTTTCTCAGCTTGTTCGCTCTCCTTTTGCTTTAACTTCTCTATTTCAGCTGTTAATTTGGCATCTTGAGTTCCCCCAAGAGCCTTTTCAATAGCCTCAAGTTGAGTTTCATCAAAAGAAGCAAAAGACTTTCCTCCCAAAATTCCCGACTTAAGAGAAATTTTGGAAAGTCCTAATACTGTTGCTAATAATTCAAACTCCATATCCTAAAAATTTAGTAATGCATCTTCGAGAGTACCTATCTCATCAACCAATCCTATTTTAAGAGCCTCTTTAGGTCTGTAAGTTTTGCCCTTAAAGACATGACCATCGTCTTTTATCTTATCGCCTAAATTGGATTTTACTCTACCTATAAAGTCATCGGTTAAAACCTTTAATCGCTCCTCGTAAAGTTTTTTATTTCCTTTTTTTAATTCGCGAAACTCTCGGTTTTTCTCGGTAGATTGTGGTGCGTAAACCTCGTAGATTGTGGCTCCCCATTTTTCAAACATGGCAGAATAGTCTTGATACGACAGCATCGTACCAATACTACCAATCAAATCCGCATCGGGATGAGCGACACGAGCATCACAAGCTGAAGCAATCTCGTAAGCAGCACTACACATATATCCATTGGTATAAGCAATAGTCGGTAAAGAACTATTCTCGATAACAGAACAAAACTCACCGGTCCCGGCTACCATTCCTCCACCGCTATCGATATTGAAAAGCACGCCACTTATACGTTCGTCTCGCTCCAAACTTTTAAACAGTCTGATAAAAAACTGTGTACCGGGCATAGACCAGGTACTGTACTTAATGATAGGAAACGTGATATTAATAACCACAGGAAACTTATCGGCCCCTGAAGCCGAAGCTGAGGCAGCTTGTAGTTCGAGATTTTTAAGAACTTTAGCTTCTATCACCTCTGAACTTTCAAGGCCTTTGGTCTTAAAATCTAAAAACAAAGCAGGAACCACAGAGTCTAAATAACTCTTAAGGATGGCGACCGGTTGATTTGCGAAATTATTAATCATCTGTACTCTCTTATTAAGAGTAACAAATGTAAAGGAAGCGTATAGTTGGCTAAAGGACAAGACAAATAATGCCCTACATCCTAGCTTATTAGGAAATCACTTGTTTAGGAGACAGAATTGAAGTCCCTTTTATGTTTAACAGGAAATAGTCTTTTCCTGCTCCATTATCTTTTAAGGCATCATGTATAAAAATAGAAAGCGGCTCACGCTCGTTTCCTAAAAGAATCGCGTCCTCGTTAGATTCTAAAACCACTAAATGTTTTTTCCCTTTTAGAGAAGAAAGTAATTGGCGGGTTTGGTGACTTAAATCAAAAATAGGAAAGGTGATGTCAAATTTTAAATACTCATTATGAGATTCTGTTTTACTCTGTATTTTTCTTTTATAACTGCTAGGTTGAAGGTTTTTAATAACGCACCTTCTTTCTACTGTCGGAGGCCATGAGGTTGTTTTATAAAGACTAAAAAAGTAAGCTTTAGAGTCGTAAATATGTATCCTCTTAACCTCACGAATAAAAGCGTCCGGTATATTACAGATTTCTGTTCCCATTGGTGCGTTTTTTGAATTTTTTTTAAAACGTTCCTCCAAGGTTTAAGGAGGAGGCTATTTTCGTCTTTTTACGGTTGAAATCCTTTCTGATAGTGCTGTAAGAAAGGTCGTTTTCGTCTATGTTGTAGGTATAGAGAAGCTTTGTGATGGTTGCCTTATAATCTATCCCAAAATAAGCTTTATTTACAATAGCAGTAATATATAACGATTCTCTAAAATCTGAATCTATGCTTTTGTAGATCTGCGTCATTTGTTCTTGAGTAATGGTACAGCCATATTTTTCGAAGGTAGATAACGAAATAACAATAGGATAATCGACCGTACACTTATCATCTTCTGCATGTTGATAATAATATGACTTCTTTTTAAGCGTGTTTAATACCAATATTCCAAAAGAATCCCTGGTGGATACCTTGTAGGTTTCTCCATGAATAGTAGATAAATAAGACTTGATGTAGCCTGGCACTTTTAAGGTTATCGTAATCATATTGTCCTCTTTGTTTATTACAAATATAATAACAATGTAAAAAATATAAAAGGACTTGTTTTACTATGTGCGTGTTTAGCCCATACCGACAAAACATCAGGCGTTTCTAAACTGTTTTTGCTTAGAAACGCCTTAAGCTTTATGCTACATTATAAACTTCATCAAACTTTTCGATGGCTTTTATCCTTAAATTATCGACGATGTTTACATAAATCATTGTGGTTTTAATATTGGTGTGCCCTAGTAACTTACTGACCACTTCAACAGGTGTACCTATGGTTATTTGAGATGTGGCAAAGGTGTGTCGCGAAACGTGGAAGGTTATGTATTTTTCAATTTTTATCTTTTGAATCTCCTTTTTGATATTGCGATTAACCACTTGATTGCTATTTATTTTAAACACCTTTTTACCTTCGTTGTTTTCCTCTTGTATAAGCCTTAATGCTTTTTTGCAAAGAGGAATACGCACATATTCGCTTGTTTTGTTCTGCTTTATCTGAATAATATTATTTATTATATCTCTCTTTTTGAGGTTTTTAAGGTCTAGGAATCTTAAACCTGTATAACAGGAAAATAGGAACCAACGCAGGTATTTGTTTTGGCTTTTTTGATAATGATTTTCAACCTGTTTAAGTTCCTCGAGGGTTAGAAAATCTCGGTTGCCTTTAAACTCCTTTATTTTAATTTCGTCGAAAGGATTCTTTTTGATTTTTCCTGCACGTTTAGCGTTATTGGTAAATGTACGCAGTACCGCTATTTTCTTGTGTGCCGAGCTTTCTTGTAACTCTCGAACATCCACAACATAGTTGTAGTATTCGGCAATAAAATCCGGTGTAATGTCTTTGAACCTTATTTTGGGCGAAAATTCACGAAGGACCGACAAGTGAGCTTTGTAGCTTCTTAGGGTTTCGGCAGCATATTTGTAGCTGTGTTGTTTTAAATAATTCTCGGTAAAGAATAAAAAATCGTTTCTCTTTAAAAATTTCTCTAATCTGTTCATAATGTTTCTGTTTTTTATTAATTCGAGCAATTAATCAAAAAAACAGCTTAATGGAAAAATTATTTTTTTCCACAAAAATATTTGGCGGTTCAAATTTTATGATTATGTTTGCAGAGCTGAAAAACGGAAAATATCCTATAGAAAGAATATTTTCAAAGACATATATAATAAAAAAATGAAATCGCTATTTAGCGTAATGTTGGGCGTGTAAAATAAAAGGTACACGATTTTTTATAAAGGCTTACTTCCGTTTTTCAGCAAAAAAGGGTAAGCCTTTTGTTTTGCCCTTTTTTAAGAGATTAGTTCATTAAAATTATTAATAAAAAAAATCGTTACCCTTCTGTAGATTTTGCTGAAAAACGGAGGATAACGATTTAACGTAAAGTGTATGTTTACGCGGTCTGTTTTAAAAGACCTTCTTAAAAGTGGCGGTCTGGACGAGACTCGAACTCGCGACCCCATGCGTGACAGGCATGTATTCTAACCAACTGAACTACCAGACCGTTGCTTTTCAAAAGCGATGCAAAAAAATTTTGCTTTTATTTTGAAAAATAACATTAAACACCTGATAGATAGGTGTTTAAAAAATTAAAAAAATAAAAGAAAAATATTTAATAGTTATACATATTAGTAAAAGTTGTATTTTTGTAAATATTAAATTTTGAAAAGCATGCGTAAAAGAACTGTTTTTGAAATGCTCGACAAGGCCTCTGAAAAGTATGGGGCATCTCCATATTTAATACAAAAAGGAGATACAGGTTGGGAAAAAGTAAGTTTTACTGAAGCTAAAGAAAAAGCACAAATTTTAGCTTCTGCCCTTATAGACTTAGGAATACAAAAAGGCGATAAAATATCTATTGTATCGGAAGGTAAAACAGATTGGGTTATATCTGAGCTTGCCGGCTTATATGTAGGTGCGGCATCGGTACCCTTATCTATTAAGTTAATGCCGGAAGAAGTGCCTTTTAGAGTCAACCATTCCGATTCTAAACTACTCGTCATCTCAGAAAACACGATTGAAAAAATTATCAGTCAATGGGAAAAGTACGAATATAAGTCACTTAAATTAATGGTATTAGATAAGCCGTCCGAGAAAATTGATAATTTATGTAAGAAATATCAATTCGATACTGAAAAAATACTGTACGTAAAAGATTTGTATAAAAAAGGGGCAGAATCTTTAGAGAAAAACAAACCGATTATTCAGGAAGTTTGCGAAAATACTCAAGAAGATGATACCGTAACGATATCCTATACTTCCGGAACAACCGGAGATCCTAAAGGAATTATGCTGACACATCTGAACTATTATTCAAATAGCTTGGCAGCAGTTAATACTTTTAAAATACGAGAAAAAATTTCAACCCTTATTATTCTTCCAACCGACCACGCTTTTGCTCATACAGTCGGTATTTACACTTCTTTGTTTAGAGGGATTGCCCTGTACTTTGTAGATGCACGAGGTGGAGGAATGAATGCGCTTAAAAACATCCCTAAAAACTTAGTCGAAGCTTCTCCTAACTTCTTATTGACAGTTCCTGCTTTAACAGGAAACTTTATCAATAAAATGAGAGAAGGCATCAAAGCGAAAGGCTCCTTTATAGAAGGTATCTTTCGAAGAGGTATTGATGCTGCCATTAAAAGGAATGGAGATGCTTTTAATAAGCCGGGACTTTGGACACAGTTAATAACCTACCCAAACTATATCATTGCTGAGAAACTTATTTTTAAGAAACTCCGAACCATTTTCGGCTCAGGTATTGAGTTTTTTGTTGGTGGTGGTGCTTTATTAGATATTAAACAACAACAATTTTATAAAGCTATTGGTATTCCGGTGTATCAAGGATATGGGCTTACTGAGGCTGCTCCTATTATATGTACAAATACACCATACGACCATAAAATGGGAACTTCCGGTAAGATTTTGGAAGGTATTATCTGTAAAATTTGTGATGATAAAGGCAACGAGCTTCCTAAGGGAGAGCGAGGCGAAATTGTTATCAAAGGAGATAATGTTATGAAAGGGTATTACAAAAACCCTAAAGCAACTTCTGAGACCTTAAAAGACGGCTGGTTGTATACCGGAGATTTAGGATATTACGACGAGGACGATTATTTAGTAGTCGTTGGACGAGAAAAGGCTTTGTTAATTTCTGAAGATGGAGAGAAGTATTCTCCCGAAGAAATTGAAGAGGCTATTATCAACTCCTCTCCTGCTATCTCTCAGGCTATGATTTATAACGACCATAAGAAGTTTACAACGGCTCTTGTTACACTAAATAAAGCTGAAGTTGAAGAGCTTATCAAAAAAGAGAATATATCTTCTGCTGAGCAAATGACACAGCGTGTAAAAGAGGAAGTTTTAGCTTTTAACAAACAAGTTGAATTTAAAGGTAAGTTCCCTGAAAAATGGATTCCTTCTCAAATTCAAATTATTGAAGAAGATTTTTCGGAACAAAATCAAATGATAAACTCAACGATGAAAATGGTTCGCCATAAAATATCGGAAACCTATCAAGATAGATTAGACGTTATGTACGAATGTAGCGATAAAAGTTTACAGAAAAATACGGAGATTATATCCAAAGTATTTGGAATGAACTGAAATAAAGATAAATAGATAAACACATATCCCCTCTTTTTTAGAGGGGATTTTTTTATTTAACGTAAATTCACGTTATTTATAACAATGAGTCTATGAGCTGTAATGGAATCAAAATATAAATATCACACCTAACCACAGTCCTTAATCAACTTTACTTCAGTTTCTAAACTAATCAAAAAAACAGATAACTGCACATAGAAATGTAGAGTGTTACCTCTTAGTTGTTTTTTCATCATTTCTTTTTTCAATGTAAATATCTTTATTATTTTGATAATGGTTCTTAATCTTTTCTATTGTTGACCTCTTAACATTAGGATTAAAATAACCTCTTTTGAAATTCATAAATTTAGAAGACTCTTGATAAATAAGTTGATCTTTTTGATTGAAACTTAACCCAAACACATTAATCCCTACATATTTTGGCAATTCTGTCTTTAAGATTCTTTCATATTGGTTTTCTATACTAAACATAGGAAAAGGATCAAATGTAAATATCTCATTTAAGTCATTAAGATTTGGTAAATGCTGAATGTATTTTTCATCAATTGGCTCATTCATACATACATGAATAAGTCCAACTAATGGAAATCCATCTTTGATTATTCCTAAAGTTTGAGTAGTTCCTAATGAATTGGAGTTTTTTCGATAATTTTTATTTGTTGGTCTAACAATTTTAACCTCAAATGCACTTGTAAACTCATAAAATACTCTTCTCTTAAAAGCAGGAATTATGATAATATCAAAATCTCCTGGTTTATTAGTTTTATTAAGCTCTAAATCTTCTCTAAGAATTTCACTCGTAATATAATATCTATCAAAGTTTAATTTATCTGTTCTTGGTACATTAGTAACATCATAGAAAAAATCAAGATTTCCGCATGAGCATTTAGCTTGATTAATTAAAAGGTTTATTACTTGGGTTTCTTCAAGTCTAACTTTCTTAAATTCTCCTGTACTCTGGCACTGCATTAAGGTTTCAGTTCATTTGAGTAGACAATGTCTTTTCGATAGATTTCCAAAGTTTTTCGGCAGTCTTATCCCAAGAAAAGTCCTCTCTCCTTTTCCGACCATTATCGATTAATTCTTCTCTGAGTTTTGGATTTTCCGCCAACGTTTGCATTCCTTGTGCTATCTCCATATCGGAAGTAGGATTCACAAAAATAGCTGCATTCTTAGCAATTTCCGGCAAACAAGTTTTATTGGATGTTAGAATGGCCGTTTCGCTATTCATAGCCTCAACAAGCGGTATTCCAAACCCCTCAAAGAGAGAGATGTAAGTCAATGCTAAAGAGCTCCCCATCAAGTTTCTGAGTTCTTCTGTAGGAAGGTGCCCCGTAAAAATAACATCGTCTTGATGCTTCATATTATCATAGGCTTCTTTAATGGCTCCACTCCAATAAAAACGCCCTCCTACCAATACCAATTTAATATCGGAGCCGGTATTGCTTTTAAATAAATCGAAGCCCTTAAACAAATGATCTATATTTTTTCTGGGATGAAGACTCCCCACAAAAATAAAGTAGTCTTTACCTTGGGTAAACTTCTCTTTAGTTTCTATCTTAACACCCTTTGAGACAGGTTTATACAAATTATTAGAGCCGTTATAAACAACATCTATTTTATCTAAGGCTATATCGTATTTTTTGTGAATATCTTGCTTAGAATATTCCGATACGGTAGCAATCCTATCGGCTTGTTGTGCCCATTTGGGAAAATATTTTTGATAATAACGTGCAAAACTTTTGAAAATTTAAGTCGTGAATAACACAAAGCTGTTTGCCTTTAATACGAGTTCCGGAAATACCATCGGTAGATAGGAATAAATCGACCTTGTATCGTTTTAAAACCCAAGGAAGTAGAAATTCAAATTTAAGCCACCACGCTTGTGGTCTAAAAAAAGGAGGCCCTATATTAATCGCTTTAACATTATCTGAAAATATAAAGCTTTTATCGATACCTTTTCCGAAAATAAACAAAAAATCGTGTTCGGGATGCGACTGCGTAATCCTCTTCAAAGATTCATAAGTAAACCAACCCAATCCTTCCAAATGGTCTTTTACAAGCGATTGGCAATTGACGGCTATTAACATCTCTTTGTTCTGATTAATTGACTATTTGTTAGTATAAATCCAAGCTGATATCTTCTCAGACTTTAATAAACGACGCTCTTTCTGAGCTTCGGACTTAGTTGCAAATTGATTAACAACCACTCTATAATTATTTCCGGATTGTATCACAAAAGCCGGTTTATTTTTCTTTTTCAGTTTCCAAGCCATCTTGTTGGCATTAGATTTACTTCCAAAACTTCCTGCTATAATCCAAAAAGGCTTTTCTACACTTGTTTGCTTTACTTCCGTTACAACATCCTTATTTTTAGTTTCTTCTGCACCTAACTGTTCTTCTTCTTTTACGATATTCGTTTTCGCCTGATCCTCTACAGTTGGCTCTTTTTCAACTTTATTTTCGGAATAATTAAGTGCATTCTTTTGATCTGTTTTATGATCGATAATTTCCTCTACAGGATTAACTTCCTTTTCTTCATCAAGCGTTTTCGACTCTGAAAGGTTAAAATCTATAACTGAACTTAAATTTTTATTATCGTCTAATAATGAATTATTTGAAAAGTAATAAGAAAGCAAAAATCCTACTAAAAGAAAAGGTATTAAAGCCGCAGCTCGTAACAAAACCCTCCTATTAAGGAAACGCTTTTTATCTTGCTCCAAACGCTCTTGTTTGTTTAAAGGCTGGCATTCTACCTCAACCATTCCATAGGTATGTAAGTTGAAATTTTCCGATTTTTCGGGAGTAAATTCCAACTTCAAATGCTTATTGTAAGCTAAAACACCTAATTTTTCTATCTTGATGCGTTTACCATCATCCAGCGTATCGAAGGCGTTTTTTACCCAATTTTTAATTATTAAACTCGATTCTTTAACCGAAACACCCTGTTGCTTAGCCAATTTATTGACCAACATTCCGTCGTCGTCGAGCAAATTTGCATTAAACGAAACCTTCTTATTCGGAGGTAAGATTATTTGCCTTTTAGGGTCAATAATAGCTGGCTGATAATTGGTTACAAAACCACCCAATCCGGGAATCACAACATAATTGTTGTGCAATAAAATTTCTCGTATTATTTTATGAATAGATGGTGTCTGCATCAATTAAAATTATCGGTTGGCAAAGATACAAATATTCGAGCATTTTCTTATTCGTAGCACTAAAAAAGTCGATTACTAGAGCGATAAGCCAAAGCCCGATTAGTAATTTTCTTCCTCTGTATTTTCCTCTGTATCTTCCTCTTCTTCATACTCTTCGTTTTCGAATTGTTTCAAGAATTTTTTTCTCATTCCTTCCGTTCCCGGATAGAAAGAATAAGGCTTTTCTTTTTTCTCAGCCTTCAATTTTCTGTCGCCGGGCTTCATTTCCCTCAAAATAGTATTAAATTCCTCGTTAGAGCTAACCACCTTTAGCACATTTCTAGACATATGGAAGTAATACCAAACACCCTCAAATGGCTCTAAATAAAGATAAAACTCATCTCCACTCCTCTTTTTCTTAATTTGAACATGCCCGTCTATCAGACGGTTAATCTGCTTTTTAAGAATATTCCCCACACCTATCTGTCCTTCCGATTCGTATGCTCGTTTCTTCTGATTCCAACGTAATTTTAATTCGCTAAGAACCATTCCTTTTTCCAACTTTTTAGGGTACTTTTTAATGTTTCCTAAACTTAGCTGAGCAATATATGCCTCCGCATCTTTTTCTCCAACAAGCTCCGTAATGGCATTATAATAAAAATCTTGCGGATCGAAACCATCCATTGCGGTTTCTAAATCCTTAGCCATTATGTTCAAACACTTATCGTTAAAGAAAAACTCCAAAAATGAAACTAGATTCAAGACTGTACTCTCCCCATTTGCATTCTGATTGGCATTACCTGCACTATTAACCTTAAACCGCCCAAAATCAGTTCCTAAATTTACAAGCCCTTCGCTATATACATTGCAAACATTGTGATGCATACTTATAAAGTTACCCGGAAGACTCGGCTCGTCAAGCTTATCTTTACTCGCTATCATATATTTCCCTTCCGATTTATCAAACTTAAGAAATCCTTCTGCCGGAATAATCTCCGTATCGCTATACTTTTCGTGTTTGGTCAAAAATGCAGGGTATATATGTGTAGAATCGTTGGTAATCATTAAACTGGCGTGTAAAAAGCCTCCGTTGATACCTTTAAGAGGTGACTTTATAGGGATTAAAATCTCATTCGGATCTATTTCTGATTCGAACATAAACCATTGAGGCTTTGTCCTTTCGCAGTTATGAGCGATTTTGGTATAGCCCTTAAACATTAAATATTCTTTATTGGAATACAAGTTTACCTTTCCGTTGTATGCAAATTGAGGGCTAAATGTAAAATCGTCTGTAATAGCCACTTTCCCTTTTCCATAAGTTTGCATTGTAGAGTCCACGCCAATTTCATCGAAATGAATAACTTGCTTAACACTATCTGCACTATAATAATCGTAATCGCCGGAAGACTGATACAATCTTCTACCGTGTATTTTGGTTGATGCATTGTAAATAGTGTGATATTTAGTAGCACTATTAGCTACAATCTTAGACTCTTTAAGCGTTCTCATTACAGCTTCTTTCTCTACCTCAACAACTCCTTCTTTAGGATAGATAATAGCATCCGCTACACGCATATACTGAACACCTTTAGCAGATATTAACTTTGTTCTAATGTTGTAAGTAGCCGATGGAGCTATAAAATTAAGGGAGTCTTGTTTTGGATGAACAGATATAAACTGAGAGCCGGACAATTCAACATCCTCCTCTAAAATAGGTCCTAAATCTTCGTTGCTTTTGATATGAGCTTGTGCCTTTTCGCTGGCACTCATTTCTATGGTTTCTCCATCCATATACCAAGAAAATTCATCCATAAAGCAGATGTACTTATTCTTAGGAAACTCGGTAAAAGAGCCCTCTCCATTCGATTTAAAAACACCCTTTTTCTCTATGTAATCTACATGAGCATTTACATTGTTCGTTTTAAAATCGAAACCGCCTATACCATCTTCTTCCTTAAGCCTAAAATCAGCGGTATCCGAATCGAAAACATTTTCTTTAAACTTATACAGTTTTGATGTTATTTCAGCCTTTGTTAAGTCTATCAGACCTTTTCCAAACATTCCATTGGGTTGAAGGATCAATTGTCCTTTTAGACTGGTCTTATCGTTGTACATTTTGATTGGCTTTTCGACTGATTCCGTAACCAAACTATCTCTATTTACGTACCAATTTACATCAACCCCTTTTCCTTCTACCAAAGGATATTCCGGCGAACCCGATGTTTTCGGATTATCAAACTTTGCATTGGTAGCTTTGAATAATTCCGGCAAAAGCGTAATTTCGTCGGACTTAGTTATTGAATTAATATATTTCAGTTCTCCACTACTCAACAAGCCTTGATTACTTAAATCTATAACACCTTTCAGATTACCTTTACCTTGATAAACAGGGGTTCCTTCAGGTGGCGTGTTTTTCACAAATCCTAAAGAATAATCGGGACGTAATCTGATTTTTTCTTCAAAACCGGGTAAAATACCTGCCGAATTAAAGTAACCATCAAATACTAAACTTTTTCGTGTAAGGTTATCTAAACTGTCGAAAGTATAAGGGTATACCTGAAAATAAAAATCGTCTCTGTGATAAGCTCCATTTTGAATATTAGGACTATCGTAATAAACATAAGACTTCTTTTTACTATTAAAAATCGGATATTCAGGTGCCTTCTTAATTCCCGATTTATTAAACGGTTTATCTATCAGCAAATCTCCTTGTATATCGTAAATAGGCGACTGAACAGGAATCAAAATCGGCTTACCGTATTTATCGAGCTCCGTTTTACTTTTAACGTGCATTTGTAACCTTTCCACGTTATTTAAGTCAATCTTGAAGTTTTTATAACTGAAAAAGAAATTGCTTCCGTAAAAATGGAATAAACCTGCATTAACTCGACCATCGAAAGAAAAATCGCGGTTTTTCTGAACATTAATCTGACCGTTTTTGGGGAAAACAACAACATCTTGAGAATCTGATAAAAATATCTGATACACTCCATCCATTTTAAAATTGTAATTCAACAAACTAATTTCCCCATTTTTATTATCTGACTCCGAAACCAAAGCCAAAATATCGTAATCCTTTTTTCCTACACTCGCTTTTAAATAATGATACAACTTTTCTTTGGCTACAAACTTATCATTATCAATATCATAATCTATAAACCCGTCGAATGCCAATCGCAATAAATATTTATGTGTTGCAGGAATAGACATTCGCATAAAAGAGGCAAAATCTTCTGCATAAACTTCGTTATAATTTGCATTGTTACGAATAAAACGCCTTACAGCAACTAAAGGATTGACATCATCCATTTTTTGCAAATCGACATACCTGTCTTGACTGTAAAATTCTGCGGACTCAAAATATCCGATTTTTTGTATCGGTCCGGGCTTTAACTCCAACTTAGGCTTGTTCATATTCCAAACAATCTTCCCAACTAACATATCTAAACCGTGATAAGTATCTACATAAGGTGCTCGACCTGTATTTTCCTTATTTCTCGTTAAAATAACCTCTCTCTTTTTGAAATTGTAATTGAATTTTAAACCGGGGTGATGTATGGAGTCTTTATCTAAATAGAAAGTAGGCGAAGCATTAAGACTTAATATCTGGTCTTTTTTAAATACAAAATTTAAGGTCTTGACTTTTAAAACCACCGTATCTTTTCTAAAAAATGAAAGAGTTGCCGGTTCTTCCTTAGAACCTGAGCCATAAAACTTAGCTCCTTTCATCGAAAATCCTCCGGAATAATCAACTTCTTTAAAGATGTTTTTCATCTCGAAACGCTTGGTAAACGAAACAAATCTAGGATACGATATTTCTCTGGAAGACTTGGTATTAACCACTTTATCGTAAAGGCTACCATATAAAGGCTCTTCAAAGTAAAATTTATTGGTAAACAAAACAGTATCTACCTGAAAATCAGATTTTTTAAGATTTATATTATAGTTTTTCAATTTTGCAAATATGGTATCTCGCCCTACTCCCGAACGCTCCCAAGTTACCAAACCTCCTTTTCCGTGAAAGATAAAATCTGTAAAATTGTAATATCCTTCTGTTTCAAAAATAACATTGCTATCTCGTTTGGCATAGCATATCAAATCGCCTTTTTCGACATTAACTAAAAGATTGTTGTTCCGGTGTTCTAAGTTGAAGCGGTTATCTAAGATTCTCCAATTAACAACCGAAGTTTTTAACAACGAATTATCTGAAAATAAATTAAAACTTGCTTGTAAGAATTTTGCGAGTTTATTAACCGTTGTTTTTCTCCTTTTTAGAAAACTTGAATAATAGGCTGTCCAAACCTGATAATTCTCGTCATATCGACCTTCTTGAGCAAGATTCATAATCGTTCTTAAATACAACTCAAAATGAGGATAGGGTCTGGCTCTCTTTTCCAGCATCGCATTAGAAATTCGATAAACATCTTTTCGAAAACGTTCATCAATCACGCCACTTTCCCATAAGTCTTCAAATTCCTTCAGAAAAGTTTTTGCCTTATTTTTATCCTTAACGTTAGACATAAAAGGCTTTAATTTTTTAATAAACTTAACACTATCTGCCGGAAAACGTTCTTGAGCATAGACCCCGGAAATGCTTAAACATAAAATGACAAGTGTGATAATTCTAAAATGACGCATCATAAAAAAAGTTTAGTTATTGTTTGATAAAAGAAGCTGCGACCCAATTGTTTTTCGTTTTAAAGACATCTAATTTTAAGCCATTATCTTCGAATGTTTTTTGGATAATAGATAAATCTTGGGTGTAAAAACCACTCACTATCAGTTTGCTTTTGGGAGATAATGTTTTGGAAAAAGAAGCTACGTCTTTAAGCAAGATATTTCGGTTAATATTGGCTATGAGTAGGTCGAATTTTCGGTTCTGAATAAGAGAAACATCGCCTTGCTTAACCTCTATATTAGAAACCTTATTGATTTTGATATTTTCTAAAGTATTCCTGTACGACCATTCATCTATATCATAAGCGAATATATTCTTCGCTCCTAATTTATAAGCAATAATGGATAATACTCCAGAACCTGTTCCTGCATCGCAAATTTCTAAGTTTCTCAATTTTAAAGAGAACAACATATCGGAAATTAAGGCGGTGGTTTCGTGATGTCCCGTTCCAAATGCCATTTTAGGTTCGATAATGATATCGAACTCGGGTTTAGGCTCTATTTTATGAAAAGGAGCTCTAATAACACATCGCTCATTAACGACTACCGGCTCATAATCTTTCTCCCAAGTTTCGTTCCAATTGATGTCTTCCATCTCTTTAATTTCCAACTCAACCGGATAAAGGGCTTTGAGTTGCTCCAAAACGGTATCAATTTCTTGGGTATTGATGAGGTCGTTTTGTATATAGGCACGAACACCATTGTCTTCGGTTGTAAAACTGTCAAAGTCCGACTCTCCAAGAAATGCGGTTATAATTTCTGCCTCTTCTTCGCTAATTTCTCTATCTAATTTGAAAAAATATTCTGTGTATTTCATTTTTTAAACTTATTAATTGTAAATGTTTTCCTTTTTGAATTTAGAAAACGCTTAAAGATACATTTTTTATCTTAGTGATTGAAACTTAAAAAGGAGCTATTTTTAATTCTTAATTAACTTCCTATATTCAAGCTGACCATTCTCCATTTCTATTTTCACCAAATATGTACCTTGTGATAAATTCTCTACATTAAACGTATTCCGATTACTCTCTAAAACTTTTTTACCATTTATATCGCAGACCTCTATACTCTTAACACTCCTATCATCCGATAAAATATGAACTGTGTTTTTAGTAGGATTTGGGTACAAAACAAGACTCGATTCTCTCATAATCTTGTCTATATCAGAAGCAGTAGTAATTCCAAACCAAATGCCCTCTACAAAAATAATCTCGTAATTATTACCCCCATTCAAAGTTCCTTGATTAATAGTATAAATTCCTACTTCTTCGCCGGGTTCTCGGCTTAAAGCTCCGGTCAGCGTATCGTTGCCTATTAATTCAGGTGTCAAAGTATAAGTCAATACAGGGTCTTCCTCTCCCTGCTCCTTAAACTGCTCTTCATCAGGTGTTACCGTAATTTCTTTTTTATCAACTATCACTCGTATTTCTACCCTACCACTTTCTAAATTTGTAGTATCATTGGTTTGGCTTACCCAATAAGAGTAAGTTCCTGCCATATCTGTACTCGGTGTAGGAACTGAAGACAATTCCTCTCCTCCCGCTTCTTGCATATACCAATGCAAAGTACAGCTTTCGCTTGCCATAGCTGTTAAAGGAATAGTTTCATCTCCATATTCATAATTTACGAGGGCATTAACCGTAGGTGTTGGAAGTATAAACCAACCATACCATTTATAATTTTCCATATCCCAGTCTTCCGGTACGGTATTATAGTTATTAATTGCTGTTTGATAATCGGCAGGAGAAAGTGCATTACCATCTTCATCTACAAAGGTTAAATAACGAGAAAAAGGAAGATTATAGAAAGGCTCTGTAGATTGACCTATACTTACATCAACATCTACAGTTGGAGGGTTGATTCCTAAACTAAACTCTACGAAACTAGTATCGTTAAAAAAGGCATACTTCCCTATGTTGGTGAGTTTAGGCATACTTGCTGAACTTAAAGCGATACAATTAGAAAAAGATTCATCTCCAATACTGGTTACCTCCGGAAGATTTAGAGTAGCTAAAGATACACAAACTTGAAACGCTTGGTTTCCAATATTAATAACTTTAGGTAAATCTAAAGATATCAAGGAGTAGCAACCAAAACAAGCCCTATCTTCAATATTAGTGACTTCTGGGAAGTGGAGTGTTGTCAACGAGTTACATCCTTCTAAAACCCTTTCTTTTAAGTTAGTTAACATTGGAAAATTAACATCTACTAAAGTCGTACAATTTCTAAAAGCAAACTCACCCAAATCCGTTAACTCCTGAAAATCAACACTCTCCAAAGACACACAGTATTGAAATGCTCCCTCGTCAATTTGTGTTGTTTGAGGTAAGTCTATGGAATTTAAAGAAGCACAATAGTAAAAAGCATTTTCTTTAACCTCAACAACTTCCGGTAAATCAATAGATGTTAAAGATGTACATCCCCCAAAAGCCTCTTTTCCAATATAAGTAGCTTTGGGTAAATTAACATTATTTAAAGCTGTACACCCCAAAAAGAGATAATCTCCAACCTGGGACAACTCCTGTAAATCAACGGCTTCCAGAGAAGAACATCCTTCAAATGGACGTTCCCCAACACTTGTAACATTTGGAAAACTAACTGTTATCAAAGACTCACAACCCTGAAACAATCGCTCCCCCACAAAGGTTGCCTCCGGACAACTAATAGAATTTAGAGCCACACAAGATTGAAACACTCTATATCCTAAATTGGTTACTTGGGGTAAATAAGCTGTTGTTAAAGAGGAGCATCCTTTAAAAACAGAATTCCCTATATTTAGAACCTCCGGTAAATTAACAAATGTTAAAGAACTACAATTCGCAAATACAAAACTTCCAAGATTTGTTAGCAATGGGAAATAAACCGTATCTAAAGACACACATTCCATAAAAGCATCTGATTTTATATGCGTTACGGAAGAAAGATTAATACTTTTTAAAGAATCACAACTTTTAAAAGCTCTTTCCCTTACAACAGTTACATTAGGAAGGTTTACAGAATCTAAGACATCACAATCAAAAAAAGCTTGTATTCCTACGTCTATAGCATCAGGAAAACTCACCACTTTTAAAGAATCATACTCCCTAAACCATTTTTCGCCTATCGATTGTACCTTAGCAATGCTAATGCTTCGGATTTTAT
>PDWI01004572.1_pt1 | contig 19498 bp, 18 predicted proteins | sample 1430891 | NCBI WGS metagenome assembly PDWI01 (sample SAMN01162508, study PRJNA174530) | Oral metagenome, whole genome shotgun sequencing project. | biome: Marine environment; feature: Marine mammal; material: Swab sample of the gingival sulcus; isolation source: swab sample of gingival sulcus...
GTGCCTATCGCCACTCCTATCTCATAACCTTTGTCCGGGGCGTGTTCTATCTTATCTTTGATTTGTTCAATATCCTGTTGTAAAAACAGTATAGCATTGATGAGTAAAGTCATAAAAGAAAAAATTATGATTTGTTTTTAAATTTATTTAAAGCTTGTCTGGTGGCATCTCTCAGGACTAAATCACCGCTGATTTGCGCCCTGGCTTGCATGAGCTCAGCAAAATGTTCTGTACCGTTCCAAAACACTTTTTTTAGTGCTTGTAGAGCCTGAGGGGCATAGGCGTTCCACTGTTCTGCCTGAATATCGACGGCTTTATCCAATTCTTTGATGGTGTCAAAAACACGAGCATACAAACCTTTGTCCTTAGCCCAATAAGCATTTTGCCAGTGCGTAGGTTGCCAAGCTAATGTCGCTGTAGCCGCAACCCCTATTTTATGTGAAATAACAGGCTCTACCACAAAAGGGCCTATGCCTATACTTATCTCGGACAGTTTAACCGATGCCGCTTCTGTAGCGTACACCAAATCACAGGCCGCAATCAATCCTACAGCGCCACCCACAGCTTTGCCCTGAATACGTCCGATGATAGGTTTTTTACAATTGATCATCGACAGAATAACATTGCCAAAACCATTGAAAAATTTAAAGCCTTCTTCCGTATTATTTATGGCTAATAATTCATCAAATGAAGCACCGGCACAAAAGGCACGATCTTTTTCACTTTTTAAAATAATAACATTGACCTGTGGGTCATCACTTAAATCAATAAAAGCTTTGCTCAAACGCTCTAACAACATACCGGGCATTGAATTGCCTGCCGGATGAAAAAATTCAACGGTTGCTATACCATTGACCGTATGTACATATAAACTGCCGTTTTCCATGGTGATATAATTTTCAATGAGTAAAAGTACTCAAAAAATTATTTTTCAAGATAAGCCTGTTTTTACCGCTGATTGTTTATATTTGCATTCTCTTTGGAAGTCAGAAAGACTGACCTCTGATAAGGGGCATTAGCTCAGTTGGCTAGAGCGCTACGCTGGCAGCGTAGAGGTCATCGGTTCGAGCCCGATATGCTCCACAGAAAAATTTGTAAAAAACACCAGACCTTTCCAAAAGTATTTATTTTGGAAAGGTTCTTTGTTTAATCAAAAGTTGCATTTGTGACTTGAATCCAGCATGCTATTTTAACCCGCCAAAAACTTAAAGTTTTAGCTTTTTATTTCATTACTGCTTATGCATGAGACCGTTAGCGGCAAGTTGAGAAAACCGGTAACAATGAAAGAGCTTATTGAGAATATTAGGAAAATTGAACATGGCTTCAAACACATTATTGAAGCAGGCAATCTGATCTTGAACGATAAAACTCAAAATCATTTTGACCTTGCCAACGAATTTCTAATCCATGATTCTTATCAAATAAGAATGTTAGCCGTTTATTTATTTGGACAACTATCAACAAACAATCCCCAAGCGTTAAAAATTCTTAAAACAAAAGCAGGAGACGATGACAATTGGAGAGTTCAGGAAATGTTAGCAAAAGCCTTTGATTATTATTGTAGTAAAACCGGTTACGACAAAAGCCTCCCGATCATTAAACAATGGCTGTCCGACACAAATCCTAATATCAAAAGAGCAGTAATAGAAGGGCTTAGAATCTGGACAAGTCGTCCATATTTTAAAGATAATCCAAAAATAGCTATTGGTTTAATAAGTGAACAAAGAAATAATGACAGCGAATATTTAAGAAAATCAATAGGAAATTCATTAAGAGATATAAGCAAAAAACACCAACAATTAGTTGACGAAGAAATATCAAATTGGAAAGTTGACAAGAACATTGAGTTTACTATAAAATTGATAAAAAAATAATACCTGTCAATTAATACCGTAACCGTTGCACAACCCTCTAAAAATTCGAATATCTAATAAAAACAACTTCGTTTAAGCCATTTTAAGCGAGGTTCTTTGTTGCTTTTTTTTCAATAAATGTCAAGTGCTTTATCAGGTTATAAGCCATAACTGGTCAGTTGTTAATTCCGAGTTACTATAGCTGTCGGCAGTGTATTGAAATTTGCCAAAGTTTATTTCTAATTTCTTCGTAAATTTGAAGAATTAAAGTAAGGTTTGGTTAAGTACGGCCTGAAATACAAAGTTTTGGACTTTTAAATGCGTTATTGCTCATACAATCGACCGATGTGAAAAATTTTAAAGATGAAAGAGCATCACAACATATTTGGTAAGATTAGGGCGTATCAGGAGTGGGAATAGGAGGCGCATTTGGTAGAGACAAAGAAAAAGGAGGTTGTAAAGAGGCAGGTTCTAAGGCTTGGCAAGTCTCTATGAGAGGTCAAACCCATACGATTAAATCCATCCTTGCCTTTAGCACATGGGATTGGTTTGACTTATGGCAGTTAGTAAAACACGATAATAACACGAGTATTCAAAAGATATTTATGAGTTTTGTCAGTTAGCGTAATATATAGTCTTGAGAACTCAAAAAACTTCTCGATACAAATTTATCACACACGCGACACTCACTCGCAACAATATTAACATTAAACATACATATTATGTCCACAACCAAAGCAGCATTTGTTTCAGCAGAATTTATCCGTAATCGTTTTTCTACGATTATGTCCGAAATGTATAAAAATGAAGTGCCATTGTACGGAGAACTTCTGGATTTGGTACACGAAATTAACGATAGGGTCATTGCCAAATCTACAACGATTAAAAATCAGTTGGAGAGTACCGGTGAGATGACCCGATTGAATATGGAACGCCACGGTGCCATTCGTCTTGGGAAACCTTCCGAATTGTTTACGATGCGTCGTTTGTTCAGAGTGATGGGTATGCATCCCGTAGGTTATTACGATTTGGCTACAGCCGGTGTTCCGGTGCATTCTACAGCGTTTAGAGCTTTGGATAACACGGCTTTAAACCAAGCCCCGTTTCGGGTGTTTACTTCTTTGCTGCGTTTGGATTTGATTACGGATGAAAAACTCAGAAAAGATGCCGAAAATATTTTGGACAAACGTCAGATTTTTACGGATAAAGCACTGGCCTTAATAGATAAATGTGAAAAAGAAGGCGGATTAAACGAAGAAGATGCAGAAGTTTTTGTACACGAGGCTTTAGAAACCTTCCGTTGGCATGACACTGCAACGGTTGACCATAAAATGTATGAGGCTTTGCTCAATCAACATCGCTTAATTGCTGATGTCGTATCATTCCGGGGACCTCATATTAATCATTTAACACCCAGAACTCTGGATATTGATGCGGCACAAGCCAATATGGAATCCCGAAACATTCCGCCCAAAGACACTATCGAAGGACCACCAAGAAGAAAATGTCCTATCTTCTTACGTCAAACCAGTTTTAAAGCCTTGACAGAAAAAGTAACATTCTTGGGCGATGATACGGCAGGAGAACACAAAGCGCGTTTTGGCGAAATTGAACAGCGTGGTGTTGCTTTGACAGACAAAGGAAGAGCGTTGTACGATAAACTGCTCACCAAGACACGTCAAGCTATCGGAGGTTCACCAACAGCCGAAAACGCTGAGGAATATTATGCCTTATTAGAAGAAAACTTCAAGGCATTTCCTGATGATTATTTGAAAATGCAACAACAGGATTTAGCATTTTACCACTACTTTACAACGGACAAAAGTGTGCCAAAAGGTAAAACATATACCAAAGCCGATGTCAATCAATTATTAGCCGATGGTTATTTGCATATCGAACCAATGGTGTATGAAGATTTTCTGCCGGTAAGTGCAGCAGGTATTTTTGCCTCAAATCTGGGTACAGATGATGCTAAAAGGGAATACGAAGGCAGCTCAAACCAAGATTTATTTGAAAAAGATTTGGGTGCACCGGTAAATAATTTAGTGCAATGGTACATTGATATGCAAAATCAGTCTATTGAGCAGTGTTTGGCGGAGATTAATTCGTAGCGTAGATTCAGGTGTCAAGACCGACTAAACTTTAAATGTTGTTTGTAGTGGGGATCACTGCCTGCAAAGCATAAATATCATGGTGTATAACCAATAGCGGTAAAAGTGCATATTTTGAATCTCGATAGTTGTCAGGAGTGCATTTTTACCGCTAGGATATTAATGCTGATTTTTTATAAATTTGACAAAGGTTATAAGTAGGAGAGGTGCTGAAATTCAATGTTTTAGGTTTTGTTAATCTGTTACTATTTAAATATCAGACCGTTAGTGAGTAAGACATAAAAATGAGAAAAACGATACACAATCTTAGTTTTATCATTGCTCTTTTGACCATAGTAGTAAGTGGCGTTGGTTTATTCTGGACAGATGGGGGCGTGCCTTTTACAGTGAAGAGCCTGTATGGAAATACCATAGAGCTCTTTGGTAACGGTATTTACAAAAATGACAATGCCTTTCTTGCCCCTGTTTTTAAAGGTACAGATCTTGTCATGCTTTTTGTTGCTGTTCCTTTCCTGCTATTCTTCATTTATTCAGATAAAAAACAACAGTCGTTTAAATCCTTATTGCGATTAACCTCTGTTCTATTTGTGATTTTCTACTATGCCATCAATTTGGCTTTTGGAGTGATTTTTAATGACTTGCATTTGGTGTACACCTTGTTGTTATCTGTTTGCTTTTTTACAGGGCTTATGTGCATTCAAGTATTGAAAGACACATACGAAAAATATTTCTCTACTACATTTAAAGCAACATTAGGACTTAAAACATTCATTAGCATTAGTGGAATTACGCTTTTCGTTGCTTGGCTACCGGATATTATTAGTGCTCATATTGCTGACAAACCATTGAGTTATTTAGAGAATTATACGACTTCGGTCACTTATATCATAGATATGGGCTTTATTTCCCCGCTATTGTTTTTGTCTTTATACCTATTGAAAAAACACATTTTTTATGGTGTTTGTCTGCTTTCCTTGTTGTTGAGTTTGTCAATGATGATTGGTGTTATTTTGCCATTTCAAACGTGGTTTCAATTGCAAAATGGCATTGATATTCCTCTGCCGGAATTGATTACCAAAGTGGTTATTTTCATAGTGTTGTCTGTATTTGCCGTTTATTTTAACCGAAAACTATACAAAAGCATTTTATGAGAAAACAATTTTACAAAGACCGTGCGGCTGAAATTAATGCGTTCAATAAAAATTTTAAAGCAGAAGTTCTAACAGAGGAAAAACTTGGTACTTTGCCCCGGGTTATTCAAAAGCATTTTAAATTATGTGGGTTTTTAGGCAAACCCATAGCCATGAATGCCGATGTGATTTGGAAAGATAGTTTCATCAGATTAAAACCCAATCAAAATTGGAAACCCTTACACACCTTGCAGTTCAATTCGGTTAATCCAATTATGAGAACAACGTTTATGAAAGTCAAGCCAATGTTTTTTACCGGAAAAGACTGTTACAAAAATGGACAAGGGACTATGAAAGGGAAAATTCTTAATCTATTTACTGTAATAAATGCAAAAGGAAAAGAAATTTCACAATCTGCTTTGATTACCTCATTTTGTGAGATGATGTTGCTTTCAGGATATGCTTTTCAAAAATATGTCGCGTGGAAAGTAATAGACAACCGTACGGTACAAGGAATTTTAACAGATCATAATTTCCAAGTGAGTGGAACTTTTCATTTTGATGAGGAAGGAAAATTTGTGTGCTTTGAAAGTTTTGATCGCTATTTTGACAAAGGCGACGGTAATTTTGAAAAGAAAAAATTTATAGCTAAGATAAACAGTTACAGAATAGGAGCTAACCATTATCAACCGGAAAAAGTAAGTGTTTCGTGGTTGTTAAATGATAAAGAGTATACATATTACAAAGGGACTATTGAAAGCATAGCATACAATATCCGTCACTAAATTGAGGTGTAAGTGTTAGACATTCAGTTGTTGAGTTAAAAGTTCAGGCGTCTTTAATCGCCAAGATTCTAATGCTGATTTTTTCATAAATTTGACAAAGGTTTTGGAAAAGGGTTCTACTGAAATTAAAGTTTTGGGCTTTTATATCCGCTACTATTCATGCACCTGACCCGTTACATCAATATGAATTAAATAACAAACTTATGAGTTATCTTGGTAATTTTTTTGTTTCAATTGACCAATTAGGAAATGTTCTCGCAGGTGGAAATCCGGACAATACGATTTCATCCCGTATTGGTTATTACACTGAAAAACATTACCCCAGTGGAGAAGTACCCTTTAAATGGCGAATGTTTAAGAACATTATAAATTTCACCTTTTACCCTATAGATGGCAATGACCATTGTAAAGAGGCATATTATAATGATGCAGGAGAAGAATTCGACAAAGGAACGAATGATATTGCTGTAGCTGTTCTGGCCATTTTAATTATTTCCAGTTGTATATTAATTGCCATTTTATTGTATGTGCTTTTTGCGTTTGGGATAGTTTCCCCAAGGAACATTAATAGAAGTGAAAATATCAAACAACGCTTGAGAATTGCAGAGGCTAAATTAAAAGGAGTCTACTCTGAATTAAATCAGTACAAGGTAAAAGTAGATGAAGAGCTTGATGATATTATTGATGAAACCCAGGATACGATAGAAGAAATAGTGAAAAAAATTGATGGCATGCTCAATCTTAAACATAAACTATCGAGGTTTAAATTGAAGCATAAAAATAACGGCACTCATACAAAAGGACAATAAGCGGTGCGAATCCCTGTGCTTGTTGGGGCATTGGGTGTGGAACCTGCTTTTGGCATCAGACGTGCCATGAGCCGAAGTCTGTTTTGTTAATGTTCGCTCTATAACCACAGCAAAGGCTTGGTCTATTGTGAAACAATTCTTTTGCGGTGAACTTTACGCTTTTGTAATGAACAGCTGATACCTCACAAGGGTTTTAGTTGAACTACATCGTACGATCTTCTGTTATATAACTGTCATAAAGAGATGTATTGTCTCCATTATAATTTAAAGTTGATAATCCCATAAGATATGAGGTATATCAAGGGTTTTTATATTTTTGCGGATATACTACCGATGAGGTGCAATGTTCCGAAAGTCATGGCACTTCACCTGCTTGAGGTTTGTCGTTCCATGATGGTGTAGTACTGTAGGGCTACACTCATTATTTATGCCAGACCTCTTCGGGGAATGACGATAAGTTCCGGTCATTAACACTGATTAAAACAAACAATAATGAAAAAAAGAATTTTTAGATATTTAAAACATATTTTTCTTACCGTATTGATAGGCTTTCCAATATTTATAATTATTGGTTTTTTATCAGGGAAAGTTATAAAATACAATAGAAATCATTTAGCTGATCATTGGAATAATGAAGGTCCTTATGTGTTTTATGAAAATGATAGCCTTATCAGTATAAATTATATTAAAGGAGATAGGCGTGACGGATTTGAATTAGAAAGTTTTAATGCTCAAAAAGATTCACTTATAGAGTTAAAATGTTATTACCCGTTAGACTCGACAAGCTTCAATTTTAAACTGAATTCAAATTTTGAAACCCCAAAATCAACATATTCAGATTCTCAAAAAATACTAGCCATTTCAGATATTGAAAGTAATTACAAAACTTTTAGAGATTTTTTAATCAATAGTAAGGTCATTGACCAAGAATTGAATTGGACGTTTGGCCAAAATCATTTGGTACTTGTTGGGGATTTTATTGACCGTAGTTATTTCACTACCCAGGTATTGTGGTTTATTTACAAACTGGAACAAGATGCAAAATCAAAAGGAGGGAACGTTCATTATATTTTAGGTAATCACGAAATAATGAATATGCAAGGCAACCATAGGTATGCGAAATCAAAATACAATTACGTAGCTTCAATTTTAGGGAAAAAACAATTTGACTTATATGGTCGATCGTCTTTCATCGGAAGATGGCTTGAGAGTAAGAACACCATTGAGCTTATAAACGGTAATCTTTTTGTTCATGGAGGTATAAGCCCAGAATTAGAGCAAACGAAATTGGGTATTGACGACATCAATAAATTAATAAGACAGAATTATTACAAACCCTATTTCCCTAAAAAGAATGGGAATAAAACCCAAGAATTATTGATATCTTCCAAAACTTCACCTTATTGGTATAGAGGATATTATAAAAATAAGTTGTCGCAGGAAGATGTTGAAAACGGTCTGAAAAAGTTTAATGCAAAAACCGTTATAGTTGGTCATACGATACAATCCAAAGTCAATAGAAAATTTAAAGGAAAAGTAATCGGTATTGATGTTAAACACCCACAAGATTATTATGACCAATTTCCGAAAAGAAAATCCGAAGGATTATTAATTGATGATGGCAAATATTACCGTGTTTTTGCAAATGGGGAGAAAAAAGAAATGAAATAACTCGTGCTACTACGGTGAGTAAGCCGTAATGGTTCAGTCATTTATTTCAAATCCCGGTAGCTATCGGGAGTGTGTTTTAATCCGGCAAAATCTTATCTCTGATTTTTGTATATATTTGAACAATTAAAACAAGGTTTTGGGTAAGTACAGTACTGAAATTAAAGTTTTAGTTTTTTATCCACTACTCTCATGTACTATATTGTTGCCTTAAATTCAAGTAATAAATACAACTTAAAAAGGATATAAAATTGATTGATATTTTATTAAAATGAAACCATCCTGCTCCTAAATCTTTTATAGGTGGCTGGTGTCTCCGTAGTGTTTTCTCATGTTTTTAGTTTGTTTTTTATCAATGGAAAAAAATGAACAAAGCTATTCAGGACACTTATGTATCTCATGCTCTTCCACACTATTGGTGTGGTATTATTTGCCCCGCTTAATAATACGCTGTATTTTTACATGCTGAAACTGAGTGTAGCCACTCTGTTTAGTGTAATAAAACAACCTGAATCCGATAACTATGAACTTAATAAGAATAATTTTATTGACATTATGTCCAATGATGATTTTTTCACAAAATGGCAATCCGATTGCAGTTGATTTAGAATTAGGTGATTACGGGATTTCATTAGAAGATCAAAAAATAGGAAGAGGGATAGAATATCCTTGTGGGGAGCTTGCTTCTTGTTATGGTTATTTTGATGATGGAACAATCAATTATAAAACAACAAAATTTTATGTATTCGATGGTAATTTAGTCTGTTCGGAAGATTTTAAATTTAACCCTGAAACAGTCCAGGTCTTGCAGTCAGAAGATTATAGATTTGGCACCCGAAAATATATTCCTACATATGCCGATAACCAAATGGTGTCTGATAATGTTTATAAGTATTCACATTCACGTCAGAGCAGTTTATATGGTTTTAAGTGGTATAAAAAACAATTTTATATTAAAGGAAATCAAATAGGTTTCGCTAATAGTGGTGAATTCCACGTGCTTGAAAATAGTAGCCGGATTGATTTGAATACATTTACACCAATTGTCAATAACTTTTTTTATGATAAAAACGGGGTGTACGCTATTACTTTTGCGGTTGGTATTGAGGAGAATAAGCCCCTGTCTGTTAGCTTTAAAAAAATACAAAACACAAAAAAAGTAACTTTTGAAATTAAACCTGATTATGTTATAATTAATGATTCAATTTATGATTATGAGGAAGGTTATAAGTTCAAGCCTTTGCAATTGGATAGAACAAAACTACACCGTATTATAAAAAATGATTACGATGGAGGGGTGATCTTGTTTGATGGGAAAAATGTTTATGACCGGCAACTATCTCATTATTCATTTGGCAAAAAAGATTGCTTGGAATCATATCAGTTAGATGACATACAGTGTTTAGTTTCTGATTTAACATCATTAGAACTACTATTAGATACATATTATTCTGAATATAGATACGATGAAAAATTGAGTACAATTTATCTGAATTCTGATTTTTTGAATGAAGATTTCAGAGATTTACCATGGTTAGATGGGAAAATTTACCATTCAAGTAACGGGTTTTATTTTACAGATTTTGAAATGGAAAGTTTTTTGGTTAAAAATGTAAAAATTCTCGATATAAATACTGAAAAATATGAAGATTTGGATCTGTCAGAATATAAGCATATAAAAGACTATTATTATTGTTATAAAGGAGTTCTGTATGGTAATCGTTCTAAGGTTATTGCAAAAAATGTTAACCCTAATACCATTAGAATTATAGGAAATGATTACATTTTTAATGACAAACGCTGTCTTAATCAGGAAATAGATGTAAAAGGATTAAATCTTAAATCCTTAAAAATTTTAAAATTTAAAAACGGGAAAAAAAGTGATTTTTTAATAGGAGATAATTTTTTAATCTATGAAGATTTAGTGCTGAGAAATATTAACCCGGAAGATGTAAAACTCATAACTGAACAAGCGGTAAAAATTAAGAATAAACTGATCGTTGACGGAATAGCGTATAACCTCAATGAATTAAGTTTACCTGAAATTATATTTTTAGATTAAAAACCCGTTGAAAAAAATGAATATAGCAAATACATCAAGAATAATTATTGGCTGTATGTCATGGGGAAATTGGGGGAAACGTTTATCTCCCAAAGCACAAACCGACATGATTCATTGTTGTGTCGAGCAAGGCAACGCAACGTTTGACCACGCAGATATTTATGGTGATTACACGACTGAAAGAGATTTTGGAAAAGCGCTCAAAGACAGTAAAATCCAAAGAGAAGATATTCAGCTTATTTCCAAATGTGGTATTCAATACGTCGGTAAGACCAGAACTAACAGGATAAAACACTATAACTATTCGAAAGACTATATTGTGTGGAGCGCAGAAGAATCTTTAAAAAACTTACAAACAGATTATTTAGATGTTTTTTTACTGCATAGACCCAGCCCGTTAATGCAACCGGATGAGATTGCGGAAGCCATAACTCAGCTACAAGACAGTGGAAAAATTATAAAATTTGGCGTATCAAATTTCACGCCGTCTCAAGTAGATTTAATGTCTGATAAAATTAAAGTGTCAGTAAATCAAATTGAATTTTCCCTAACACAACATAAAGCCATGTACAATGGAACTCTGGACCACATGATTCAGAATGACATTCAGCCTATGGCTTGGAGTCCGTTAGGAAATGTTTTTAAAGCCCAAAATGAGCAAACGTTTAGGATAAAAAAAGTTTTAAAAGCACTAATAGAAAAGTACAGTGTTTCAGAGGATGTCATACTTTTAAGTTGGCTGTTAAAACATCCTGCTCATGTGTGTCCTGTCATTGGGACAACGAATAAAGAACGCATTAAAAACGCAAATAAAGCCTTAAGTGTTCAGTTAGAATTGGAAGAATGGTTTACGCTTTTGACGGCAAGCCAAGGTCATGAAGTGCCGTAAACAGATAAAAGCAACCCGGTTATACTTCAGAAAATCATTAAACATTAAAAAAATAAAGGTGGCTCAGAAGCCACCTTTATTTTTTGGTTCTATTTTTATTCTGGTTTTATTCTTTTGGTTCTATAACCATCAATATATCACCTTTCACAACAGAATCACCCGATTCAAACCGGATTTCTTTAACCACACCGTCAATGGTTGATTCAAGCGTATTCATCATTTTCATGGCTTCCAATACAACCACTGTTTCACCGGCTTTGATCTCGTCTCCTACTTTTTTCTTGTATTCAACAATCATTCCCGGTATAGGTGCTGCCAAATTACCACTGGTTTCAACCTCTTTTACTTTATCCTCGCGTTTACGTCTTGGTCGATGTGTGGCTTTGTTAGCTGCAGGGGCGTTAGGATCTGTGATTTCAACGTGGAAGACCTCACCATCTACCTTAACCTCTAATTCGCGTTTACCGTTGGCTCCTTTCGCTTTACCAGTGGTAAGTTCTCCTGCCAATGCCTTACGGATAAGTTCCTTTTCCTTCTCGACCTGCTCCATTGTTCTTGGTTTTACGTCTTCAGGAATCTCTTCCATGCCGTATTTCCATTTTAAGAAACGTTTACCGGTTACCGGATATAAGGCGCATAAAACTTCATCGTCAATGTCTTTGGCATAGTCGGCAAATTTCTCTTTTACGGTGTCCATTTCAGGTTCAAGAATACTTCCCGGACGCGCAGTGATTGGTGTTTCGCCGCGTGGGTAATCTTTTAGTGCTTTCTTTTGTACTTCGGGATTGATTGCTTTGGTGGTTTTACCGTACAATCCGTAACAGAGGTCTTTTACTTCTTCTGTAATACGTGAATATTCACCCTCTTCCTTATCGAATAACACATTGTTCACGGTTTGCACACCAACGATTTGTGAGGTAGGTGTTACCAATGGGATTTGCCCTAAGTCTTTACGTACTTTTGGCAGCATTCTAAATACATCTTCAAGTCTGTCAAGCGAATTCATGGCTTTCAGCTGATTGACCAGATTTGAAAGCATACCTCCCGGGGTTTGATGCAGTATTACATTGATGTCTGTAATGGCGTATTTCGGATTGTTGTCCAAATGACGGTATTTAGGAATAATCTTTTCCATTTCGTCGGCTATGGCTGTAATCTTTTTAATATCTAAACCGGAATCCCTGTTTGTGCCCAAAAGTGACATAATTATAGGTTCGCAAGCAGCATGTGATGTCCTGTAAGCATAAGGTCCTATACAAGTGTCCACAATATCAATACCCGCCTCAATGGCTTTGAATATAGAAAGGTCACCCATTCCAGATGTGAAATGCGTATGCAAGTTGAGAGGAATGTCTGTAATCTTCTTGATTTCTCTGACTAAATTGTAAATATCGTAAGGCGCTACCAATCCGGCCATGTCTTTAATACAGATAGAATCTACCCCAAAGTCAATCAATTCTTTTACCTTATTGATGTAGTAATCCATATTGTAAACTTCACCGCCCAAACGAGGTTCTGTAAGTGTATAGCAGACAACACCTTGGAAATGTTTTTTGTTGTCTTTGATTACTTGTGCGGCTGTTTCAAAATTTCTGAAATCATTCAAAGCGTCAAAACATCTGAAAATATCTATGCCGTTGTCAACAGAACGCTGTACGAATGATTTTACAACGTCATCGGCATAATTGCGGTAGCCTACGACATTCTGACCTCTCAAAAGCATCCAAAACGGCGTTTTCTTAATGTACTTTTTCAAAGTTCGGATGCGTTCCCAGGGGTCTTCGCCCAAATATCTGTGCATGGTGTCAAAAGTAGCACCACCCCAGGTCTCTATGGCGTGGAAACCTACTTCATCTATCATTTCGGCATAAGGCAGCATATCTTCAGTTCTACCCCTTGTTGCAAAAAGTGATTGATGCCCGTCGCGCAGGCTACAATCTTGTATTTTTATTGGATTTTCTGCTTTTGGTCTGTTTGGACTATAGTCTATTTGGGTCATTTTTAAAACCCCGTGATTATCGAAATTCATTGTTTTATTCTGTTGTTGAGTTAATAAAAAACTGGTCAGATGTCACCGGTTAAAAAACTGTGACATCTGATAATTATAATAACTAAATGCTAATGAAAGCGCCCCCGGCTTTGTATCCAGGTGCGGTTTGTCATATGCATTTCTTTAGCTACTTTTAGCCAATGCGCATGATCGAAAATTGGTTTGTTATTGTTTGATTGTTGCAATACATAATAGCTTGCTGCTATCATGGCCGCTTTCTTTCTTTTGTCGTGTTTGTTCATAATTAATAATTTTAACCGCCTTGGTTAATGCTGTTTACTCGAAAAGCTCATGATATGACAATTTCAGGAGAAAAATTCTGCTGCCGGTTTTTTGAGCACATATTCGAGTTAACGTTTGTTTTCATCATTTAGATTCCCATTTCCATTCTACAACGGAATATTACCGTGTTTTTTAGGAATGCCTACCTCGGTTTTTGAAATCATTATTTCTAAGGCATCTACCAGTCGTTGACGGGTCTCACTAGGAAGAATAACATCATCAATATATCCTCGTTGGGCTGCTAAGTAAGGAATATTAAAGGCATCTTCATACTCTTTGATTTTTTGTTGTTTGGTTTCTTCCGGATTGTCAGATTGATTGATCTGCTTTTTGTATAAAGAAATGACTTCAACAGCGCCTTTAGCTCCCATAACTGCTATTTCAGAAGTAGGCCAGGCAAATACCATATCAGCCCCCATAGGTTTGGCGCACATGGCAAGATAGGCACCTCCGTAATCTTTACGGGTAATCACTGTGAATTTTGGTACGGTTGCTTCAGCATAACTCCATAATAGTTTGGCACCGTGACGTATAATCCCATCCCATTCCTGCTGTACACCGGGCAAATATCCCGGAACATCAACAAAGGTGATCAGAGGAATATTAAAAGCATCGCAAGTTCTTACAAAACGACTTATCTTGTCAGAAGCATTAATATCCAGGCAACCGGCTTGTATCATGGGTTGATTGGCAATAATTCCAACCGAACGATTGTTCAGGCGTCCGAACCCTACTATGGCATTTTCAGCATAGTGCTCGTGGACTTCCATAAAATCGCCATCGTCTAAAACTGAAGTTATAATATCCAACATATCATAAGGTACTTTAGGATCGTCGGGTATTATAGTGTCCAGTTCCGGGCAGTCACGCTCCGGGTCATCTCCCATATCTACAACCGGGACATTGTCCATATTGTTATCGGGCAGATAGCTTAACAGATCTTTGATGGATTCAATGGTCTCTTCGTCATTGTCGCAAGCAAAATGCGCGTTGCCGCTTTTGGTATTGTGAACCATTGCTCCGCCAAGTTCTTCAAAAGTTGTTTCCTCACCCGTTACGGTTTTGATGACATAAGGGCTTGTGATAAACATATGGCTCTGCTTTTTGACCATAAATACAAAGTCGGTCATGGCAGGAGAATAAACGGCACCACCGGCACAAGGCCCCATAATGGCCGAAATCTGAGGAATTACTCCAGATACACGTGAGTTACGTCTGAACACGTCACCGTAGCCTTTAAGTGCATCAACGCCTTCCTCAACCCTTGCGCCCCCGGAGTCATTCAGACCCACAACCGGAGCACCGGCTTTTAAAGCCAAATCCATTATTTTACATATTTTGGTCGCGTGCATTTCGCCGAGAGAACCGCCCCGTGAAGTGAAGTCTTGGGAAAAAGCAAAAACGGGTCTGCCATTGACTAATCCATGACCTATGATGACACCGTCTGAAGGAACATCAACTTTATCGAAACCGAAATGACTTGCTCTATGTTCTACAAACATATCTATTTCTCTAAAAGTGTCCTCATCAAACAGTACATCAAGGCGTTCACGTGCAGTCAACTTACCTTTGGCATGTTGCTTCTTAATACGCTCCTCGCCACCCATTTGCTTGATTTGTTCTCGTTTCTTCTTTAATAGTTTTATTTTATCAGATACTTTCATATGTTATTTAACCGGAAGTAAGAAATGCGGAACTGAATAGTGATATCCCGATCTACACGTCTTAATTCGCCGTTTATAAGATTAATAAAAATGCAAACATGAGGCTTGCATATGCTTCTAAATTATCTTTTTCTTAATTTTCGTCCAAAGGTAGTATATAAATGATAAAAACCATGAGTTTTCTTATTCTTTTTTAGTCTAAATAAAAATAAAGTTATTAACAGTGTTGTTATCATGCCTTGTTTTTCTACTTTGGATTATTTGACACTGAACATACAATTCTTCTCAATCAATCCCATTCTGATTATTGATGAGTCAGTCCGGTTTTTTTTGATTTGTTTTTTGTCAATGGAACAATGAGCAGAGGTGTTTAGGATACTTTTAATCCCAAATAGATTATTGATCAAATCCTTGTTTTAATTTTTGCGTAATTTTGACAAATTAAAACAAGGTTTATCTGTCGTGCAACGCTGAAATTATAGGTTTAGACTTTTGTTCAATTAAAGCTTATAAACCCCATTGTCTTGTATAATTAAAAAACATCCGACAATGAAAAGAATTATTCTTCTGCTAATAATTTTAATCAGTATAAATCAACCATTAGTCGCACAACAATATACTTCGGATACCATTGTTAAAGACATCAATCATGACAAGGTGGTTGATACCCTCATTAATAATGAATCAAGGGGAAGTGCTTTTGGGAGGAACAACGATTAACATTATCAATGGCAAAACCAAAGAGAAATTTGAATTAAGTGATATGAGTGGTTATTCTACTTTTACGAATAGCATCATAAATACCTGAAAACTTAACTTTGAAGTCGAATAGGTTTTTCTTGGATGCCTTCAAAGAAGAATTATTGCCCCAAAAAAGATCGTATGGAAGCATCTTTAAGATAGTTGCTAAGTGGAGAATTAAATCTGAAACCATTAGAATCTGATTCTCTTTTTAGATATGTTGCCAAACCTAAAACCAATTGGGAACCTCAGATATCTATACCTAAACCATACTATATTGAAGTTTCTGGAGATACCTTAAAAAAATTACAACCAATATATCAACAGCGTTCAATACCTAAAAATGCACAAGGGTTTTTAGTCTATTACACTTATGGTTGCAATATAGAACGATTAGATGCTTTGGTTCCGGTTACTGAGAATAAGGATTATAAGGTTTATAATACTGATCATGCAGTTTTGGTTAAAAAAGGAAATGCTTACAGGTGGGTGTCTATTTCAGATTCAAGTGTGACAGGAGCTCCGGATAGACATCGTTGGGTTTCTATCAACACTATTAAATTAATTGGTAAATATTTAATCATTCATCAAGACGTGCCGCCTGACACTGTTTATAATATTCAAATTGTAAATATTGAAACTCAAAAAGTAGCTGCTTTAGATTTTAGCCTGGCGCGTAACAATTGGACTGATGAATTTAGTATGATAACTTTTAGAATAATAGATGGACAATTAGTATTTTCTAAATACAAAATATTTCTGTAATTTTATCCTTAGAAATCATAGTGGAAAAGTTGTTTAAATATATGGTTTGCAAGACATTAAATATGCAACTTTTCTACTTTTTCTACAAACAAAAATCAACTTTTCTTATATCGAACTCACGTTAATATAAAGCAGAATAAATGAGTATTTCCTCTTTTCATCTTGTAAAAATACCGCTGAAAACAGCTGTTAAAGGATTGTTTTGCAATCTCGTGAAAAAGGACACAAAAGGTCTGATGTATTCAGAGTATATGACAGCAATGACTTTGGGTTCTCCTGTCTTTTCTCTTTCCAGATTTTTAATAAGAGAAATAGCAGTCTTTGCACAATGGGAAAGTGAAAAAGATCTTGTAAATTTCCTGGAAAATGACAGGTTTGGAAAAGAGCTTAACAAAGGCTGGCACGTGCGTTTAGGATTCATGAGAGAATGGGGAAAGATAAAAGGCTACAAAGTTCCTGAGGCAATAAATGTTTTAGAAAGCTCAGAATCGCCTGTTGTTGCTGTTACAATTGCGAGAATGAAGCCTCTTGAAATTCCCAGATTTTTACATTGGGGAAGACCTGTTGAAAAATTAGTCAGAGATCATTCAGGTACATTGCTTTCTCTGGCGTCTTTTAGATTTCCGAATACGATTTCAACCTTTACAATATGGAAAAATGAAAAAGAAATGCTTAGCATGGTTCATGGACATAGCAAAATGCATAAGCCAAAAAGACATTCAGACGCCATGAAAGAACGAGAACGGAAGAACTTTCATTTTGAATTTACAACACTACGATTTAAACCAATGTCAGAATTCGGTTCATGGAAAGGCAAAGGGAACTACACTAAAACATCAGTTTTGTAATGAGTTTTACCTCTATTAAACAAAATATTCAGGATTGGATTACTCAACAATGGGTTATTGTTTCAGGTCAAAGAATTAATTATGAAGATTTCAAATGGCTTTTAGGCCAATTCGGAAATACCAATGGTATCGGTGATAAATTCATCACTCAGTTGGCTAAAACAGAGGATTTGGAAATCTGTAATTCAGAAAAAAGTAAAGGACTTTTGATGTCCATTGACCAGCTGCAGTTGTCTCCAACAGAACTCAGTAAATTGTCAAAAGAAGTTATTGACTTTTATGAAAACACCAGTGATTATGAATTCGATTTAAAAACTCAATGGAATCCTGTTTTTAAAATTTTCGGACACCTACTTAAAATTTTATTTAGTCAACGAATTGAGCAACTGAACATTCCTATGAATAACAACAAACAATCAAAGGAAATGCAAAGCTATATTATTCAATTAATTGATAAGAGGACTAAAAAAATAAAACGTACAATTTGGCTAAGAACCTTTAAACAAACAAATCAAGTGATTTATTCGGGTGTATATGAAACCTGTACCCTCCCAGGTGGGATAACATGTATAAAAGCCATATTTCCATTGCCAAACGGAAATGCGACTGTTATTTTACAACCAAGTGTTGGCAATAGTGGAGAATTGATTTTAAAGTCATCCGGAAATAGCATTGGAGATAGTGGTTTTTACTTTTTGCTCAAAGATATTAAAGGTAACTTATGGACTAAGTATATAAGGTCGTTTAAGGATAATTTAAATGTAAGATTAGAAAACGGGAAAATCATAGCAACTCAGGTTTTGACATTTTATGGTTTAAGAGTATTAAAGTTTGAATACGACATTAGAAAAACTATCCAAAAATAATTTTTTAACAAAAACAGGTGAACTTTATGTCATTTACCTTACTTTTATCTATGCTTAAGGATAACACAAAATACCAATCTGGGCTTGTTAGCAAATGTGTAACAGTCATAGACAATCGTGTTCTAACTCATATGTCAAGTGTGGCTATGACTGATGTATAATATTTAAGAAAAACATTGAAACATATAATTTTAATCATGGGCATACTATCTTTTTTTGGCGTCAAAGCTCAAAACAAAACCAAAGAAAAATATGAAAAACTGACTTTTGATTTGCAAGAGAAGTTTAGAAAGGAACTCAAGAGAGATTCTGATAAGGAATTTACGCCTGAATTTATCCGAACTACAAATCTGGAAAACAAGATTATTCATACATACGGTTTTGACGGTATTAAACTTGTATTTGAATCAAGAAACAGTTCGAACTATTACAATCTCGGAACATTGCCCAAAGATTGTCCCTGGGCACATTTAAACGATAAAACAATTGAGTCGTTTATTACTCAAAACTTTAAACCAATTGCTAAAAAAATCCCGGATCTGATTTCTGCATTAAAACGACGTTGTAAATTTATTTTTGCTGAGAAAAAGGAGAATACCTGGTATTTGCATTATTTGTTGGAGATGAAACTTTATGATGATAGAGACTACTTTAAGATTTACACCGGAGGAATCCCACTTTTAAATGCTGAACCGAACAATAATTTGATGGCCTTTGATTGGGATGTTCCCGCTGATTTAAAGACATTTTATCAAATACATAATGGTTTTGGCGAAATATACGATGCTAATTATGTGATGGCCAATGAAGACATCAGGGTTATGGCTGACATGATGAATCCTATTTGCAAAGAACAAAATGTACAACCAGAAGGCTATTTATTATCTAGTTAAAGGTTAAAACCCTGCAATTTCATTGCAGATACTTTAGTTTCTATAAATATTTTACATTTGTTGTATGTCAGAATATCGAAAG
>PDWI01004277.1_pt1 | contig 19497 bp, 17 predicted proteins | sample 1430891 | NCBI WGS metagenome assembly PDWI01 (sample SAMN01162508, study PRJNA174530) | Oral metagenome, whole genome shotgun sequencing project. | biome: Marine environment; feature: Marine mammal; material: Swab sample of the gingival sulcus; isolation source: swab sample of gingival sulcus...
CAACTCGGCCTTTGTTGTTAATATATTGTCCTTTCAGAGTTTTGGTTCCAGGAGTTACTTGTTTTGGTGCTTTTGACTTGAATACGGCATCAGGAAGTCCCCTCTTTGGAGCTCCCCTTACTCCCTTCGCAATTTGCAACCCTTTGCCTGCCGCGCCGGATAGACCGCCTGCAAGCCCGACGCCCCGCAGCAAATCACTTCTGTATCCGCATAAACCGCCTTCTGCCGCTCCTTCTCCGAACCGGAGCATATCCACCATGCCGCCGCCCATATCCATCATGGTCTGCACTGTTGCGGCGGCTGCCTATAATCCGGGGCTGTCGGACACCATCTGATCCAGGCCGGTGCTGGATTCCATTGCAGATGCCTGCCATGATGCAGCAATATCTGATGCGGTGAGCAATCCCGGTGAGCCGGTTGCCCGTATGCGTGTAATCCGTAACACCCGGAGACAGCGGGGGCCGCGTCACCCCGGAAATGGTTTTCACATTTCCCGCCCCGTCGTGGGTATAAGTCAGATTCATCGTAAGGGCTGCCGGTTCCCGGATAGATGATTTTGTTCAGGTGGTTGAACGCATCATAGGTGAAATCCGTATAAGCGGCCAGGGCTTCGGAGGCGTCTTTTATTTCTTCCCTGATCCGGTTTCCGGCATCGTCACAGGAATATGAAATGGAATTTCCGGCATTGTCCGTGATCTTTTCCAGAAGGTTTGCGTCGGTGTAAGCGTAAGTGATTTTCCGGTTTCCCGGCAGGGTGATTTTCGTCAAACGTCCGGCATCGTCATAAGCATACCCGGTGGTAACTCCGGATGTGGTTCGGGAGGTCATCCGGCCGCGGGCGTCATACGCATAAGTAGTGATGACATTATTGGCATCTTCAGCCTGTTCGGGCTTTCCGAATCCATTATACCGGCTGAAGGTGATGGTATGATTCAATCCGTTGACAATCCGGTGGAGCCTCCCCCGGTTCAGCCCCTGAGAAGCGGCATTGGGATAATAAATGAAGGCAAGGGTGTCGGCAGCATCGGTTCGCGGTCCGTCAATGCCGGTCATTTGGCTGGAAGCATTCCATGTGAAGGTGGTGGTGCGTTCTGTGCCGCCGTTTTTATTTTCCGTCAGGGCCAGCAGATTTCCCGCACTGTCATAGGTGTATTCATCCATGACCGCGCCGCCCGAAACCGAAGGCCGGGTAACGGGATTTTGTGTCCGGGTGGATCACTTTGGTGAGATTGCCGCTTGCATAAACATAGGCAAAACTGCCGATGGGCGTTGTCAGGGTCTGAATCCGCTGTATTTGTTGCCGGCCGTATGCTGGCTCGTCAGTGCTGAACGGGCCACGGAAGGCTGAAGCGCGGTGTAGCGAAGTGCTGTGATTCCGGTTCCGTTCCAGTCATTGTACACCCGAAAACCAACGGCGGTGACGGTTTTTCCCGAAAGGGAAGTGAGATCAAACTCCGCCCGGACGCGATAGCGGGCGCCAGTCCCAGGATCATACCCCAGCCGGGCCTGGTCGCAGCGGTAATTGCCGGAGTCGTCCACTTCGATCCGATAATTGCATTCAAGAACCGTTTTTTCAGCGAACGCCAGTGAATTGGGAAATATGACGCAAAAACATCGGCGTGTTTTTTACAAGCTGCGCAGACAGCGGGGCGCCCGTCGGAAAGACGGCCGGCTCATACCTTGGCCTGACAGACCCGGTGGATGGTCTGGGCGTGCCATTTCCCTTTTCCGGAAAAGGTGGGCACATTATTTTCTTCCAGAAATTCCGCGATTTCATTATAGGTGGCGCCGCTGTCCCGCATGGATACGATTGTATTCAGCACCACTTCACGATTGGCCCTGGAAGAGCTGCGGCGGCGAAAGGTGGCCGGGCTGATGGTGACCGGTGGCGGGGGCGTAAATGCCGGCATGACGACCGGCGCCGGCGGCTCGGGAGCCGGCGGCGGAGAAGTTTCCGGGCGTCCTTCGGCCAGAAGGCGCATAAGGGAGGCCGCAAGAGATTCCAGGGATTTGATCTTTTTTTCTTCAAGGGCAATCCGCTGCTGCTGCACTTCAGCCGCCCGCCGCTGGCTTTCGGAAAAGGCTTCCAGCATCATTTTCAATTCGGGAATCACCTCGGAAAACGCAAAGGCCGCTTTATTGCCGTCAGCTTCCTGGGAACGGTTGTATTTCCGGGAACTCCCCTCCGGCTGACGGTATTGAGGATTGTTATACTTGCGAGGCTGACGGTCAAATCGGCCATCCTTGCTGTTGGCTCTGAGGTTTTTCAAAAAATCATTCATGTGCTTCCCGCCCTTCCAGATATAATTAAAAAAAATGATGCCGCATGGACAATATGCTGTCGAAGCCAAAACCGCCGCAGGCTGCGATAAAAAAATCGAGATCAGTATGAATCACGGAATTAACAGGATTTTTTATGTTATTTATCCTGAATTCGTGGCGCCGTTTCTGGATACTCAAGAATGATACCACGGATTCAGGAGTTATATTAATACAATGAAAACGATATGGCAAACCTTTATGCCGCAATATTCGTCATTACGACAGCCGGGCTATTTGCGATTCACATGATTTTCATTTATGCAACAGTTTTCATTCATGTGACAGGTGGATACCTGGGAAAAGACGAAAAAAGACCGCGCCAGGGAAAGGAATGTATAAAAAAATACATGTGTAATGGATCGAATGGCGTGCAGCGGGTGTCATACCCCAAAAAACCGCCGGGATCGGGACGCTTGTTTTTCCGGACAATTCAGGAAGAATTTTCGTTTTCTTCCTTCTCCGCCTTTCCGGACGGACTGTCCTGATTTCTGGGCGCAAAAAAGCTGTCCGCAGCCTTCCGGAATCGCTGCCAGAGAACGTCTTCCTTCGAACGCGGCGCCGGCCCAATCTCTTTCCACTCTTTCTGATAGTCCCGGATTCTGGATACAGCCCGGCTCCGCGTGGCCCCCGGATTGCCCGGCACCACGACGGTTTCCTTGAATTCCAGTCCCATGCGCAGATGAACGGCAGTACGGGCGGTGTCGTCCATATCTGCCTGTTCCTCCCCGGATAAAACCAGCTGAGCCAGGCTTTCCACGGCAATACAGATATCTTCTTTCCGGCGGCCGTTTGCCTCCCGCCGGGCTTTCTGTTCGGAGAAATAGGCATTGCGGTCCTGGAAAAAAGAATCGCAGGCGGTCCGGAACCGCCGCCAGAGGCGGGCGTCGGCGGCACGGGAGGCCGGACCGATTTCCTTCCATTCCTGCTGCAGACGCTTCAGGGTGTCCGCCGCTGCTTTCCAGTCACGGGTACCGGAAACGGCTTCGGCGGCATCCGCCAGGGCCGTCTTTTGCGCCTCGTTTGCGGCATGGTCCGCTTCCGTCTGTTCTCTCCGTTCATTCCGGCGGGAGAAAAACGCATCGCAGGCGGCGCGAAAACGGACATTCAGTTCCGCCATTTCGGATTTGGGCACCGGACCGATATGGCGCCATTCCCGCTGAAGGCTTTTGAACCGGTCCGTGACCGGGCCGAAATCCGTATCATCCGTCACTTCAGCGAGAAGAGATTCGGCGGTCTTACAAAGAGCGGTTTTCCGGACCAGATTTTCGGGCTCATGGGCCTTCATTCCGTCAAAGAAATGATCACAGGCGGTCCGGAACCGTTCCCATACCGCCTCGTTTTCCTGGCGGGGCACAGGGCCGGTTTTCTTCCACCGGACCTGCAATGATTTGATGGTTTCGAGTCCCGTGCGCCAGTCATCGCTGCCGCTTAAGGCTTCGGCCTCGGTGCAAAGGGCGATTTTCAAGGCCAGGTTTTCCTTTCGCTGCCGGTCCTGATTCCGATAAAACCGGCGCCTGGCGGTAAAAAATACGGAACAGCGATCCTGGAAACGCTCGAAGATATCGCCTTCCACTGCGGCCGGAAGCGGGCCGATGGCTTTCCATTTTCCCTGAAGTTCCTTCAGGACGTTCCCCGTGGTTTTCCAGTGCATTTCCCCGGGCGAAGGAAAGGCCGGCGCCGCATCGGGCGTGTCGGCAATTCCCGTATCATCGGGCCGCGTATCGCCGGCGCCTGGCATGGCAGTCCCATCCGCATATTCCAATGGACCAGACCCCCGGGAAAACGCGGCATCAAGATCGGGAGGCACCAGTTCCTCTACCCTGGCCAGAATGCGTTTCTTTTCCGCCAGACCGAGAAGGAAAAACCGGTCGCAGGCCGTACGAAACCGGTCCCACAGGGCTTCGGACTTGTCCCGGTCCACCGGGCCGGTTTCTTTCCACTGCTTCTGCGCTTCCCGGATCACCCCCAGTGCCGCCGGCAGATCATCCCCGGTAAGCCGCTCCACCAATTCACACAGTTCGGTTTTCCGGGTGGCGTTGGCCCAGCGCTCCCAGTCCTTTTGCTCATGAAAGGCCCGCCGCGCGGCAAAAAAACGGGAACAGGCCTCTTCGAATTCCGGGGCCAGGACGTCTTTTATTTCCGGAATCAGGACGCCTGCGGATTTCCATTCCTCACGGATTTCCCTGGCCCTGCGGTCCAGTCCGGCCTGGTTCCCGGCATGTTCCAGGGCCGTCATTTCCGCCAGCAGCCCGCGCAATTCCGTTTCCTGGGCCTGAACGGCGGCCGCTTCGGCTTCTTCCTGGAGGGAAATCCGGCAGGAAAGGCGCTCCAGGGCCGTCCGGAAAGAAGCGGTCCGCGCCTTTGGTCCGGATTCCGCCGTGCGGGCGAGCGTTTCGTTCCAGTCATTCTCCAGTTTTTCCCTGAGCTCCCGCAGTTCGGCGGATGTGGCGGTTTCCGGCGAAGTTCCGGGAGGCGGGGCCCCGGCGGCTTCCGCCTGGCGGATAAGGTCTGCCAGGCGGTTTTCGGCTGCGTCCCGGATGGACGCCAGGGCATCGGCATGGGCGGATTTCTTTTTCTGGCGAGCTTCGGCCCGGTCCAGCGCGTCGGAAAATTCCGAATACAGCGCTGATTTTTCGGCGTTTCCCCCGGCGGCGGCCCACTCGCCTTCCAGTTCCGCCCGGCGGGCCTTCAGGTCTTCCGGGGCGCCGGTGTCCAGAGAATCCGCCCTGCGGCACAGATCGGTCAATACCGCTTTCCGCCGGCGGGACAAATCTTCGGCCGCCGCCGCAGATTCGAGCCGCCCTGCCGCTGCCTCGTATCGTGCGAGCAGATCCGGAGCGGCATGGGAAAGGGGGGCGCCGGCGGCTTCCGCTTCAGCGGCGGCAGCGGCCCACCGCATGGACGCGTCAATGAGCGCGGACCGGATGCCCCCCGGAACGCTGTCCACTGGAACGCTGTCCACTGGAATGGCTTCCATTTCTTCGCAGATGCGTATCAGACCGGCCGTATCCGTAGCTGTCTTAGATGGCGTGACCCGGCGCTCCGCCGCCGCAAGGCGGCTGCGTTTTTCCCCGGCGGCCCGCGCGACTTTTTTATTGCTGGCCGCCCCGGCAACGCGCGCCAGCATATCCGGATCATCCATGCGCCCGATAATGGACAACCCCACTTTCAGCCCGCAGTTTTCCGCAGTGATGCGGCAAAGGCGTTCGGGATCGTTGATCCGTTCCGCAGCCGCCAGCTTGACCGCCACATTGTCCAGGCCGCAGGCAATGCGTTCCAGGGTGTCCGGGCTGTGGATCTTCTCCAGGATATTCATACGCGCGGCCGTGTTTTCGGCGGAAAAAATGGCGGTTTCCCGCAAATCATCCAGCCGGCGGCAGGTGATTTCCGCCAGTTCGCTGTCGGTGACGCCGGTCAGCAATTCCGCCAGAAAGGCCTCGTCATCAATCCGTTCCACGGCGGCGGCGCGCACCATTCCGTCCGTATCGGATCGGGCGATGGTCCGCAGAATATCGCCGTCGGCGTTCATGGTCATTTTCCGGACCGCTTCCAGCCGGACCTGAGCGCGGCTGTGTTTCCATCTGGGATAAAAGAAATCTGTTAAGGCCATTGCCGGAATTCCTGACAGGTTAATGAAATTTTATCATTATAACATATCTCCGTGTGCCTGACAAATCGCCGGACCGGATTCATCGCATAAATCAATAATAAAAACGGGATACAGGGATCTGTCCACGCCGGAGATCCGTCCGCCTCCGCCCATGGGCGTGGAAGATAAAGACGGTGTCAGGGGCCTTCAAATTCGTCCCGCTATTGCCATCCCGCTGAGTTTGATGATAGGTTGCGGCGTTTCCAAACTCTGAATCATCCGGGAGAGCGTATGGTTGACGTACTCCGCCTGCTGCTGCGGCGGTATTTTTCCGATCCCCAGCTGGTCATGCTGGTATTATTGCTGGTGGCCGGATTCATTCTGGTCTTCTTTTTCGGTCATCTGCTGACGCCGGTATTCATCAGTGTGATCATCGCCTATCTGCTGGAAGGCATGGTGAACCGGCTGAGACGGCTGTGTATCCCTCATCTGCCGGCGGTGATCCTTGTTTTCACCGGGTTTCTGGCCTGCACCCTGGTTCTGCTGATCTGGCTTCTGCCCCTGCTGAGCCGCCAGATCGCGGACCTGGTCCAGGATCTGCCGGATATGATCTCACGGGGCAGAACCGAACTGCTGCGCCTGCCCGAGCGGTATCCGGAATTTATCTCCACCGCCCAGATCAACCAGATCCTGGATTATACCGCCACGGAACTGACCCACCTGACCCAGCATATCCTGACCTTTTCCCTGGCCTCGGTCAAGAGCTTCATTTCCCTTCTGGTCTATTCGATCCTGGTTCCCCTCATGGTCTTTTTCTTCCTGAAGGATAAACGGACCATCCTGGCCTGGATCGCCGGATTCCTGCCCGAGGAACGCAAGCTGGCCGGGGAAGTCTGGTTTGAGGTCAATGACCAGATCGCCAATTATATCCGGGGAAAGCTGTGGGAAATCCTCATTGTCTGGGGCGTGACCTATGTGACCTTTATCCTCATGGGCATGCCTTTTTCCATGCTGCTGTCTCTTTTCGTGGGCCTGTCCGTTCTGATCCCCTATGTAGGCGCCACGCTCATGTTTTTTCCGGTGGGCCTTATCGCATTTTTTGAATGGGGATGGAACACGGAGCTGCTGTATATCATGATCGCGCTGGGCATCATCCAGGCCCTGGACGGCAATCTCCTGGTGCCCCTTTTATTTTCGGATGTGGTGAATATTCACCCGGTGGCCATTATCCTGGCCGTTCTTTTTTTCGGCGGACTGTGGGGACTCTGGGGGCTGTTTCTGGCCATTCCCCTGGCCACCCTGGTCAACGCCCTGCTCAAGGCCTGGCTGGCCACGACGCATCCGGAAAAACCGGCGGAAAGCAGCGCGGAGGCAGAATGACGGAATAATTGCGCTGACGCTCCCCGCGTCCGCCGTCTCCCTCCCGGAAAAGGATCTCCCATGCGATACCAGAACCTCATCGACCGTATCGGCAGCGTTGTGCTGGGAAAAGAAGAACAGATCCGGCTGGCCCTGACCTGCCTGTTCGCCGGCGGTCACCTGCTCATTGAAGACCTGCCGGGCATCGGCAAGACCACGCTGGCCAAGGTGCTCTCCCGCTGCCTGGGACTGGAATTCCGCCGCGTGCAGTTCACCTCGGACATGCTGCCCGGCGATATCCTCGGAGTTTCCGTATTCCGGCAGGAATCAGATTCCTTTTTCTTTCATCCGGGACCGGTTTTCACCCATGTGCTGCTGGCCGACGAAATCAACCGGGCCACGCCCAAATCCCAGAGCGCACTGCTGGAAGCCATGGAAGAAGGCCAGGTCACGGTGGAAGGCGAAACCCGCCCCTTAAACGACCCTTTTTTCGTGATCGCCACCCAGAATCCCCTGGAACAGGCCGGCACCTATCCCCTGCCCGAATCCCAGCTGGACCGCTTCCTCATGCGCATTCACCTGGGATACCCGGATCGCCGCGCCGAGGCCATGCTGCTCAAGGAACAGGGTGTGGATCATCTGCTGGACTCACTGGACACCTGCCTCATGGAAGATTCCATTCCCGAGGTCCGGGAAAAGGTGGCCGGCGTCCGGGCCTCGGACGCCCTGATTGAGTATTTACAGGATATTATTGATTTTACTCGAAATTCCTCCCATTTCCATATGGGGCTCTCCCCCCGGGCCGGTCTCGGACTGCTGGGGGCGGCCCGTTCCCTGGCCTGGCTGGAAGGACGGGAATTCGTGCTTCCCGAAGACCTGCGTCATGTCTTTCCCTGGGTGGCCGGACACCGTCTCCGGTCCCGGAGGAAACTGACGGAACTGCCCGCCCATCGCCTCATGGAACTGCTGGATGAGGTTCCGGTGCCATGAAAAATATCCGGGCCGGATTCATCCGCCCGCGTCCGGCGGATCCCCTGCCCTTCCGCCCAACCTTCCGCCGGATTTATATCCTGCCCACAGGGTACGGGCTGTTATTTGCCCTGGTTCTTTTCGGCATGCTGGCCGGCTCCGTCAACTATAATAATAATCTCGGATTCCTGCTGACCTTTCTGCTGGCGGCCATGGCCCATGTCTCCATCCATCATACCCACGCCAATCTGGTTGGATTTGAGATTAACGCCATAAGCGCCTCCCCGGTATTCGCCGGAGAAGCCGCCGTGTTCCGGATCAGCCTGGCAAGCCGGAAAAACCGCCGTCCGTCCGTCTGTCTTGCCTGTCAAAACGGCGAGGCCGTATGCATGGATTTTTCCGCCGGGCGGGAGCAGGTCGCCGAAGTGCGCATCCCCGCCGTGCGCCGGGGGCGCCTGCGTCCCGGGAGCCTGAAAGTGGAGACCCGCTGGCCCTTTGGTTTTTTCCGGGCCTGGTTCCTGGTCAATGGAAACGCCGCCTGCCTGGTCTATCCGGAACCCGCATCCGGAGAGCTGGTCACGGATGTGATGGCGGATGAGGACGAATCCGGCGCGGGCGGGATCATGACCGGGGGCGTGGAAGATTTCGACGGCCTGCATCGGTATATACCCGGCGATCCCCTGTCCCGGATTTCCTGGAAGAGCGCGTCCCGGGGGCAGGGCTTGCAGACCAAGGCGTTTTCGGCGCCCGCCGGGGCCGCCGTCCTGCTGAACTGGGACCGCCTCGGGGACACGGACGTGGAACGCCGCCTTTCCCGCCTGTGCGGCATGGTATTGCGGGCCGAATCCGAGGGGCTCCGCTATGGTTTGCGGCTGCCCGGTGTCCGGTACCGGCCGGACCGGGGGGCCCGGCACCGGCAGCGCTGCCTTACGGCCCTGGCCCTGTTCGGAGAAGGCGGCGGTGGAGCGGATCAATGAAACACCTGGCCGCATTCCGCAAAGCGGACAAAGGAAAAAAAGCGCCGCCCAATCCCATCGCGGCCCGGCGGATGCCGGTTTCCCTGGTCCTGGTTCCCCTGGCGACGGCCTGTCTGCCCCATATAGCCATCCTGCCGCCCTGGGTCGGTCTCTGGTGCGCCGGGCTCTGGACGCTGGCCTGGCGACGCGACCGGAAAAGGCAGGCCCTGATGAGGACGGCTGTGCGCCTGCTCATTACCCTTATCGGCATCTTCGGGGTGCTGGTCACTTTTCACGCCGGCATTTACAGCGATGCCTACCTGGCCCTTCTGGCCGTCATGTCCGGGATCAAACCCCTGGAAATCAGGGGATACCGGGACCGGGTCATCCTCCTGGTGCTGTCCTGGTTCCTGGTCATTACGGCCCTCCTGTTTTCCGATGAATTGCTTATGACCGCCTATATGTTTTTTTCCGTGGGCCTCACCGCCGCCGCCCTGATCCGGCTGCACCATCCCGACGGCCGCCTCGGGGAGCAGATCCGCCTGGCCGGAAAGATCATGCTGCAATCCTTGCCCCTGATGCTCATTCTTTTTTATCTTTTTCCCCGGATTGAGGGCAATATCCCGGGATTCGGCAGCGGCCGCCGGGGAACATCCGGGTTCAGCGACCGCATGAGCCCCGGCGGATTTTCCCGCATGGCCCGTAATGACGAGCCCGCCTTCCGGGTCCGTTTCAAGGGGCGCGTCCCTCCCCATTCAGACCGCTACTGGCGGGGCATTGTGCTGAGCAGGTTTGACGGACGCACCTGGACTCCCCAGGGATCATTCGCGGCTCTGGATCATCCCCGCATCCAGGCCCCGGCGGTGTACGAATATGAAATCACCCTGGAACCCCATTACCGGAAATGGCTTTTCGCCCTGGAAATGCCTGCGGGTACGCCGGGAGGGATCCTCCACCTGGCGGATCATACCCTCCGGAGCCGGCACCGCATCACGGAGCGGGTGCAATACCGCCTGATTTCCGTACCCCGGTTGCCGCCGTCCCCCTTTTCCGAAAAGAACCGGGCCCGGAACCTGGAACTGCCGGCCTATAATAAAAAAGCCCGGGATCTGGCCGCGTCTTGGCGGGCCGCAGCCCGGCATCCGCAGGATATCGTGAACGCGGCCCTCTCGTTTTTTCAGAACGAGGCGTTTTTCTATACCCTGAAGCCGCCGGCCTTGCGGCTTCATTCCGTGGATGATTTCCTGTTCCGCACCCGGAAGGGATATTGCGAACATTACGCCTCGGCCTTTGTCTTTCTCATGCGCGCCGCCGGCGTGCCCGCCCGGGTGGTGGGCGGATACCAGGGCGGCGAGATCAATCCCTACGCCGATTATATGACCGTGCGCCAGTCCATGGCCCATGCCTGGGCCGAGGTCTGGCTGGAAGAGGCGGGCTGGATCCGGGTGGACCCCACCGCCGCTGTGGCCCCGGAACGCATTGAATCCGGTCTGCCCGAAGCCCTGTCCGAGATGGAGCGGCTGGAATTGCCGGGCATGGGGCTGATGTCCCGCTGGCTGTCGTGGCTCACCTTGCGCTGGGATGTGATCAACAGCTACTGGATTCTCTGGGTGGTAGGCTATTCCACCCGGGACCAGGACGGGCTGCTGGAATGGCTCGGACTGGACCCGTCCGCGCCGGAAAGCATCATCAAATCCGTACTGCTGGCCGCAGGGATCATCGGACTGATCGGCTGCCTGTACAGCCTGGCCCTGTTCCGGCGGCGGCCCTCCGATGACCCGGTACGCCGTTCCTTTGATCTTTTCCGGCGCAAACTGGCGGCCGCCGGACTGGAGATCCCCGCCTCCGCCGGCCCGCTGGACCTGCTGGGCCGGGTCCGGGACCGGCGCCCGGACCTGATCTCAACGGCGGAGCCCCTGCTCGCCCTGTACATGGATCTGCGGTACGGACGGAAAGCCGGGAACCGTACCGCCATGAAAGATCTGGCGCGGCTGGCAAGGAAATTCAACGCCCGCCGGGCGCTTTTCGGGCTGTTTGACCGAAAGGCCGGAACGGCCCCGGAAGAATTTTCCGGGAAAAACCGTCCCGAAACCGGCGGCACCGGCGGCAATGCTCCCGGAGATATGTGATGACCGATCCCGGAACCCTGTTTTCCACCGCTTCCGGCCGGGAGCCGGACCTTCTGGAACAAGATGCGGTGCGCCGTCACCGGAGAACCGCTCCCCTGGCCGAACGCATGCGGCCGGGACACCTGGATCTCTTTCTGGGCCAGGACGCGGCGGTGGGACCGGAATCCCCGGTTCGCCGCAGCCTGGAGAGCGGACGGCTTTTCTCCATGATTTTCTGGGGACCGCCCGGCTGCGGTAAAACCACACTGGCCGGCATCATCGCCGCCACGGCGGATGCGCATTTTTTATCCTTGTCCGCTGTTTTGTCCGGGGTGAAGGAGATCCGGGCCGCCATTGAAACCGCCCGGAAAAACCGGCTGCGGGATGAACGGAAAACCGTGGTGTTCGTGGATGAGATCCACCGGTTTCACAAGGGCCAGCAGGACGCCTTTCTGCCCCATGTGGAAAGCGGTCTCATCACCCTGATCGGCGCCACCACGGAAAATCCTTCCTTTGAAATCATTTCTCCTCTTCTTTCCCGGTGCCGGGTGGTCCGGCTCGCGCCCCTTTCCCGGACGGCCCTGGAGGGGCTCGTCCGCCGCGCCCTGACGGATACGGAGAACGGGCTGGGCCGGGCCGGTCTCACCTTTTCGGACGAATCCATGGCCCTGATCACGGCCATGGCCGACGGAGACGGGCGATCCGTTCTGAATATGCTGGACGCAGCAGCGGAAATGGCGGCGGCCGAAGGAAATACGGAGATCGACGCGGAACTCCTCCGCCGTTCCGCAGAACGCCGCGCACCCCGCTATGACAAGAGTGGAGACGGGCATTACGATCTGATCTCCGCCTTCCATAAAAGTATGCGCGGCAGTGATCCGGATGCCTCCCTGTACTGGCTGGCCCGCATGCTGGAGGCGGGAGAAGACCCGCTTTATATCGCCCGCCGCATGGTCCGCTTCGCGTCCGAGGACGTGGGCAACGCCGATCCCTTTGCCCTGCGCATTGCCCTGGACGCGGTGGATTCCTTTCGTTTTCTCGGCGCTCCCGAGGGGGAACTGGCCCTGGCCCAGGCCGCCGTTTACCTGGCCGCCGCTCTCAAGAGCAACGCGGTATATACGGCCTGGAAAACCGTGCGCCGCGAGGCCAAAGAACGCGGTTCCCTGGAAGTGCCCCTCCATCTGCGCAACGCACCCACCCGGCTGATGAAGGAATCCGGTTACGGGAAGGGATACCGCTATGCCCATGATTATCCCGGCGGTATCGTGGCCCAGCGGCATCTGCCGGAGGAATTGGACGGGAGCTGCTGGTATGATCCCACGGACCGGGGATATGAAGCAGAGATCCGCCGCCGGCTGGCGGACTGGCGGAGGCTGCGGTAATTGTCCCTCCGGAGCGTGCAAAATTCTTCGACACTTCTTCCGTATCCTGTTCTGCGGCCCGTTCCGGGTCATTTTTTGCCCGGCTTCTCCGTCTTTTCGAATAGTGAACGGGATTTGTGCCGGGGGCCTGCCGGCCGCCATGCTTTCCGCGCCGTTATTTTGCGGTGTCATAAAAACCGACACAGGGGACGGGATATGGGGCAACCAGCAGCGGTGTCATACGTGATAAAAAGGAGGTGGCATAAAAACCGGCACGGGGACAGAGCATGGAGGGTGATTCTGATTTTTTATTTAATATCAATGTATTATAGTTTTATCAATATGCCCGGAAGGAAAAAGTGCCGGCAGGATTGCCGGACAGTCTGCATACTGTTTTTTTAAATTTATGAAACTTGGCACGGAAATTTCATATTCCTTTTTCAACCCAGAAACTGCTTTGTGGGAAAAACAGAAAATTTCACGCAATGCACAATTCCAATGAAAGGGGACGATTATGAAAAAAGGAATGACTTTTCTGGCGGCAATGGCGGCGGTACTTTTCCTTACAGTTTCTTCCGCAACAGCGGAACCCGTGCTGACGGATATTTTAGACGACCTTTATGGTGCGGGAAATTGGACGGGAGACACGAACGAAACGGAATTCGTTCTTCCCGGCGGGGAATATGTGGCTTATGGTGAAGCCAGTTATGCGAGCTGGGGCCAGGAGATTCTGGTCAGCCCTACCGGTGACGCATCGAATGTCAATTCCCTGTTTTCATACCAGGGCGCTGACTTTACGGAAATCGGCAAGCTGTCCGGATTTTTCACTCTTGCGAATGACGCGACCGTCAAATTCTATGATGATCCCTATGATCATGCGTCCCCTGTCAATCCCCAATGGTCCACTGATCCAGCGGAGAATGCTCCTTTCTTTTCAGACCAGGCCCAGACATTCCGTATTATAGACGGAGACTACAAAGGCGATATCGTCATCGCTTTTGAAGACAAGAACGGAGACGAGGCCGACTGGGATTACAACGATATGGTCGTCCGTGTATCCGGATCCGTATCCGCCACGCCGGAACCCGGAACCATTGTTCTCCTGGGACTGGGGCTTGTGGGACTGGGGGTTCACTCCCGCCGCCGCAAACTTATGAAATAGACCGGCCAGCCCGCAAGGCTGCTGGCATCATCTGATGGAACAAAAAAGACCGGCGCGCATAATTCGCTCGCCGGTCTTTTTTTGGCGCATAAACCGGTCATGATTTGATTCCGTGCCTGGACAGAAGATCGTGCAGGGTCGGGCGGCTGACTTCCAGCAGCCGGGCCGCGCGGGTGATATTGTTTCCGGTGATGGCCATGGCCTGCAAAATGGCCCGGCGTTCTCCCTGCTCCCTTGCCGCGCGAATGGTCAGCAGGGTGGTCTCGCCGTCTTCCGCGCTGCAATCCGCATGATCACCGGGAAAGATGCCGAGATCCATGGGGCCGATCACCCCGTCCTTGTTCAGGGCCATGGCCCGGAATACCGCGTTGCGCAGCTCCCGCACATTGCCCGGCCAGTCATGCGCCGTCAGGACGGCAGCGGCTTCCGGGGAAAGCCGGGTTCTGCCCCGTTTGAGCTTTTTTACCTCTTCTTCCAGAAAATGCTGGGCCAGCAGCAGAACATCGTCTTTTCTCTCCCGCAGGGGGGCGAGCCTTACGGGAACCACGGCCAGCCGGTAAAACAGATCCTCCCGAAAATCCCCTTTTTTGACCGCCTCTTCCAGGTTCACATGCGTCGCCGCCAGAATCCGGACATCCAGGGATATCGTGGTATTGCCGCCGAGGCGCTCAATGGTGCCTTCTTCCAGAAAGCGCAGGAGCTTCACTTGCAGACTTTTGGGCATGTCGCCGATTTCATCCAGGAAAATGGTGCCCCCGTCGGCCTGTTCAAACCGGCCGATCTTCCGGGCCGTAGCCCCGGTAAAAGAACCCTTTTCATGCCCGAAAAGTTCGCTTTCCAGCAAATTTTCCGGAATTGCGCCGCAATTGATGATCACCAGGGGTGCGTCCCGCCGCTCACTTTCCCGGTGAACGGCCCTCGCCACCATCTCCTTTCCCGTACCGGATTCCCCCTGGATCAGCACGGGATAATCCGTTGCACTGACCTGGCGGATCAACTCGAACAGACGGATCATGACACCGGAGCCCCCCACCATATCACCGAGGCCGGTGCAGGCACACGAGCGTCGCAGATTTTCATTGGCAGTTTCCAGCTCCCACATGCGGAAGGTGCGGTTCAGAATGATACGGAGCAGATCCAGCTCCAGGGGTTTGGGGCAGAAATCCACGGCGCCCAGGTGTACGGCCCGCATGGCGTGCTCCTGTTCCCCATGACCGGTGATCACGATCATCTTGGTGCGGGCGGCAAGAGAAGCGGCCTCTTCCAGAAGGCGGAAGCCTTCCCTGGGCGAATCCGGCGTGGGCGGCAGGCCCAGATCCAGGGTGGCCACCGGAAAGACCCCGGATGCCAGCAGTTTCCGGGCCTGATCCACGGTGGTGGCGGTCATCACGTCCCAGGTGTCGGCCAGTCCCCATTTCATCTGTTTGGCCATTGAAGATTCGTCTTCAATGATCAGCAGTCTGTGCTTGTCCGTATGAATTTTCTGCGGCATTTCATTTTCCCGTCCGGATTTTTATATCCCCCAATTTTTATATCCGATGATACTCCCGATACCAGTCGATAAACTTCCGAATACCATCCGCCAGCGGCGTTTTCGGATAAAACCCTGTATCACGGTTGAGATCGTCGATATCGGCATAGGTGGCTTCCACGTCGCCGGGCTGCATGTCCAGGAATTCCTTGACGGCGGGTTTCCCGATGGCCTCTTCGATCAGTTCCACGAATGTCAATAATTCCACCGGCTCATGATTGCCGATATTATAAATTTTATAGGGTGCATAAGAGGTGGACGGATCCGGCCGGTCGGCCCGCCATGAGGGATCACCTTCCGGAACACGGCCCATGACCCGCACCACGCCTTCGATAATATCGTCGATATACGTGAAGTCCCGCCGCATTTTTCCGTGATTGAAAATTTTCACCGGCGTGCCTTCGAGAATGGCGCGGGTGAACAGAAACAGGGCCATGTCCGGGCGTCCCCAGGGACCGTATACCGTGAAAAACCGCAATCCGGTGACGGGCAGGCCGAAAAGGTGGGCATAGGTATGGGCCATGAGTTCATTGGATTTCTTGGTGGCCGCGTACAGGGAAACCGGATGATCCACATTATGGCGCACGGAAAAGGGCATGACCGTATTGGCCCCGTACACCGAGGAGGAAGAGGCGAAGATCAGGTGCTTCACCCTGCTGTGGCGGCATCCTTCCAGAAGATGCACGAATCCGGCAAGATTGCTGTCCGCGTAGGCCGCCGGATTTTCCAGAGAATAGCGCACCCCGGCCTGGGCTGCGAGATTGACGGCCATATCAAAGGATCCGGTGGCAAAAAGCGCGGCCATTCCCTCCCGGTCCGCCAGATCCAGCTCCCGAAACCGGAAATGGCGGCCGTTTTCATCGCGTAAAACAGCCAGCCGGTCCTGTTTATACCGAACATCGTAATAATCGTTCATATTGTCAATGCCTGTGACGGCGCAGCCCTCGGCCAGCAACCGCCGGCACAGATGGAATCCGATAAAGCCTGCAGCCCCGGTCACCAGAACATGCCCGAAAGCAGATGCCGCAGAGAAAGAAGACGTGTTCATACGCTGCTCCGATGCTGATACCAGTCAAAGGCCTCTTTCAGGCCGTCGGCAAAGGACGTGGATGCCTGAAATCCGATTTCCGCGTGAATCCTGTCCGGGATGGACCGGGAATGGATAATATCGCCCGGTCGGGGGGGACCAAACTCTGGGGCCGTATCCCTTCCGGCCAGCCGGGAGATGAGGGACCATAATTCCAGAATCTGGATGGAAGTTCCGGTGCCCACGTTATAGATGCCGCCTGCGGCGTCCGGATGCCGGGCCGCAGCCAGATTGGCCGCAGCCACGTCCCTGACGAAAATAAAATCCCGGCTGTGACCGCCGTCTCCGAAAATAACCGGACGCGTGCCAGCACCGGCCTGGTCCATAAAAATGGAAATCACCCCGGAATAGGGAGAAGAGGGATCCTGCCGGGGGCCGTATACATTGAAATAACGCAGGTTGACCGTCTCTAACCCAAAAACCCGGGTATACAGATCTGAATGCTGTTCCCCAAATCGTTTGTGCAGGGCATAGGGAGACATGGGGGCCATGGGGGCCGTTTCCGGGGTGGGGATGATCTCCGTATCCCCGTACACAGCGGCGGAACTGGCCAGCACCACCCGGCGTACCCCCATGCGGCGGGCGGCTTCCAGCACCCGGAAGGTGCCGGTCATATTGGTATCCGCCGAAGCGGCCGGATCTTTTATGCTCAGGGGCACCGAGACCATGGCCGCCTGATGGAATACCGTATCCGCGCCGGAAAAGGCATCCTCAAGATCCGATGAATTCCGGATATCGCCGTTGATAAAGCGGATGCGGTCCCGGACATGGATCAGATTGTCCATATGACCGGTACTCAGATTATCCAGAACCGTGACATCAACGCCTTCGGACAAAAGCAGATCCGTGAGGTGAGAGCCAATGAATCCGGCCCCGCCGGTGATCACGGCGGCAGAAACATGATGTGTCATGGAGACCTCCGTTTAAAATTGTAAAAACAGCTTCAGGCCGATTGCAGCAGGCCCAGCCAGACGGAAATACTCGCGGCGGATGCCAGTGTGCTGCCCGAAACAGCCCCGACGGCCAGGGAGGGATCTCCCTTCATCTCCACGGCCATGACATAAGAAATGGTGGCCGTGGGCGAGGCCAGAAGAATCATGGCGGGCAGGCAGCCGCTGGCGGAAAGGCCGGCCAGCCGGAACAGCCCCAGGCCCAGAAGAGGCAGCAGCACCAGCTTGAACAGGCCCGTTGCCAGGGTCAGCTCCCACCGGTCCCGAATCAGACGGAAAGACAGGGAGCCGCCGATGAGCAGCAGGGCCAGGGGAAGGGCCATGCCGCCCACAATTCCCAGCACCCGTTCGGCCATGACCGGCAGGGGCAGCCCGCTCAGGGAAAACAGAATTCCGGCCAGGGCGCTGATCACCACCGGATTTTCCAGCACCCTGATCAGGGCTGTCAGGGATGTGGATCTCCGGGATATGCGGGTATCGGGCGCCGCCACATCCGGCGAATGAAACTGCAAGGCGGCAACGGCCAGCACATTCTGCAGGATCATGATGAAGCCGGTGAGAATGCCGGCGGCGGCGAATCCGGCGTCCCCGAGATAATACCAGCAGACCGCCAGCCCGATATAGCCGAGATTACCGTGAAAGCAAGCCTGAATAAAGGAGCCGCGGGCGCTCTTCTCCAAAACGCGACAACGGGCGGTCAGCCAGGCGGCGGCATAAAGCAGCAAAATGGCCGCGCAGGTGGTCAGGAGCAGAAGGGGCTGGAAATCCGTTTTCAGCGATCCTCTGGACACGGCGCGGAAAATCATGGCCGGAATGGCGATATAAAAGACCAGACGGTTGGCCGGATCCAAAAAGGATGCCGGCAGAAAGCCCAGCCGGCGGCAGATCCATCCCAGGGCGATTACCGTGAAGACCGGAATAATGGTGGTCAGAATCTGCATCCATCAATGCCCTGTGGACGGAGTTCGCGGGCGTGGTCCGGGGGGGGACCAGCTGGTCAGCTCCGCCAGACGTTCCGGGGTCATGGGGCATTCCCCGGGGCGCCGCCCGGGGGATGGACATCCGGCCTGTTTTCTCCCCCGTGCGCGGGGAAAAACAGGCCGGAACAGGCCGGGACGAGAGTTCCCAGAGCCTGCACCAGGGGCAGGGGATCGTCCAGGGGAAAGACGGGCAGCCCCCCGGCTTCGGGCAGATCCGTAATCACCGCCACAATGCCCGTTACGCCGCTGTCAGAAAAAAGGGGTGGTTTTCCGGTAACCCTTCGGTGAACTTCTATTTTCGGCAGATCGCTGGTTTTATATCCTTCCACCAGCACGAGATCACAATGGGAAAAAAATGGGAGCAGATGCGCGGGCTCAGAGGTATCCGCATCCCGCACCAGGGCCAGCTCCCCGAGCGCCGTAACCACGGTGCAGGCGGCGCCGGCCCGGCGATGACGCCAGGAATCCTTTCCCGGCGTATCGAACTGCATGCCGGCGGAGGCATGTTTGAGGGTTCCCACCAGCAGGCCCCGCCGGCACAGGGCCGGAATCAGTCTGGTCAGATAGGTGGTTTTGCCGGAGCCGGATCCCCCCACCAGGGCCACCATGGGCGGCGGGCATGGACGCGGCTTCTGGTCGGAGGCCGGCTCCGAAGGACCGGAAACGGAAGAGGCGGAGAATTCTAAAGCGGATGGCGTTAAACAATCGCTGGGCGTCATGGATATCCAATTTTGGCAAAGGATTTGTGAGCGGCCCAGAGATTACTCTTTCGGCGTTGAAAAAGCAAGATCCGGATTGCCGTGCCAATGTCATAAAGTTAAGGATATTGAGAAAAAGCATTGTAAATACAGAAAATTATGGTATAATCAATGTTATTGACAGTCCAAAATATTTATTATGAAAGGAGAATAATACTGCTTTGTCAAGATAAGAATTTACAATCTGCCCGCAGTTTGATATAATATGATGAGACAATCTGAACAGATTTTTTTTAACACATCTGCCGCGCTGACCGGTCCTGCAGGGGAGCTTCACAAATATACAGAGGATTTCAGGGCGATGTTTATCTGCCACAGGAAAGATAATACCGTCAGAGCACATGAGTATATCTGCGGACTGATTC
>PDWI01004560.1_pt1 | contig 19496 bp, 18 predicted proteins | sample 1430891 | NCBI WGS metagenome assembly PDWI01 (sample SAMN01162508, study PRJNA174530) | Oral metagenome, whole genome shotgun sequencing project. | biome: Marine environment; feature: Marine mammal; material: Swab sample of the gingival sulcus; isolation source: swab sample of gingival sulcus...
CGAAGGCTTTGAGCGCTATATCAGAGCATATAGGCAGAACAACTGGAAGCCTCGCCCTACGCGGGGAGTGCCTTTCTTCTCGCGCATTGAGGATGCTATTGGCGAGCCTCCTTATATAAAGAAAGATTAGGCATCACATCAGCGGCAGGCTCTTAAGTGTGACAATTTGGGAATCAATTCCCAAATTGTCTTGACATTTTAGGAATGTAATCCCAAAATGTCATACATAAGGAGGCTCGCCTATGTTGTATCGTTGCCTAGAAGATAGCATTACCAAGCGTCTTGATGACAATAAGGCTATTATTTTGTATGGGGCGAGGCAGGTAGGTAAGAGTACACTCTTAGATCAACTTGCACCCAAGCTTGCAAAACCACAACTATGGCTCAATGGGGATGACGCTGATACGAGAAGCATCCTCGCATCGAGCAACGCTACACGGCTCAAAGCCTTGCTTGGAAAAACCCGAACCCTTATCATTGATGAGGCTCAGCGTATACCCGATATAGGTCTTACTATTAAGATTATTCTTGACCAAATTCCTGGCATCAAGGTGATAGCAACAGGATCATCATCTTTTGAACTTGGTAATCAAATAAACGAGCCTCTTACAGGTCGCAAGTGGGAGTACCATCTTTTTCCGCTTTCTTATGAGGAACTCGTTACTCATACAAGCCCATTAGAGGAGCAGCGCCTTTTGGAGCAGAGGCTTATCTTTGGATCCTATCCCGAGATTGTGACGCATCCAGGGGATGAGAACGAGCGCCTTAAGCTGCTCGCTGATAGCTATCTTTATAAGGACATACTCATAAGCGAGCAGCTCAAAAAGCCAGAGAAACTTGAAAAACTCCTCCAGGCTCTTGCATATCAGGTGGGCAATCAGGTTTCTTATAACGAGCTTTCTGGACTTACGGGTCTCGACAACAAAACGGTAGAGAAATATATTCAGATTTTAGAGCGAGCCTATATCGTATTCCGCTTACCGAGCTTTAGTCGCAACCTACGAAGTGAGCTTAAAAAATCTCGCAAGATTTATTTTTATGATAATGGACTTCGCAACGCTGTGATTAACCAGTTTGCACCGCTTGCCATCCGCAATGATGTGGGAGCCTTGTGGGAGAACTATATGATAAGCGAGCGCCTTAAGGCTTGTGCCTATCATCGACTTTATACAGTAAGTGGAATGCTGCAAAAGCAAATGGCGGGCGGGCATTCCGTTTTCCAGACTCCTTTGTTGCTGCATATAACCCTGAAGAGCGCAAAGTCATCACTCCTGAGTCTTATCACGATTTTTTGCTTGAATTCTAAGCTTGAGGCATGCACAATGGTTGCAATAAGTAACTTACATCTAGGCATTATGGCTGAAGGATAATAACTAAGGAGTATATATGGCGACTGAATCAAAGCAGGGGGGATTAACACAGAAAGGTGCGCCTCGTGTAAAAGGCGAACGTAGCTTAGAAGAAATCATGAAGCATACTACATGGTTTAGGCATGACCGCTTTGGTATGTTTATTCATTGGGGAGTCTACGCCATACCAGGTAAGGGCGAGTGGTATAGAAGTAGTCATCGCGCAAGTATCGAGGATTACCAAGGCTACGTGGATAGCTTTAATCCTGATAGCTATGATCCACGAGCCTGGGCACGCGCGGCCAAGGCTGCCGGCATGAAGTATGTTGTACTCACGGCTAAACATCATGACGGCTACTGTCTCTTTGATTCAAAATACACCGATTACAAGTCAACCAACAGTCCTATAGGACGCGATTTGGTGGCAGAGTTCGTCGAGGCCGTGCGAGCGGAGGGACTCAAGGTAGGACTTTACTTTAGTCTTATTGATTGGCATCATCCCGATTTTCCTAAATACGAGGACAACTTCCATCCTATGCGTGGGGTAGAAGCATACAAGGACGAGAAGATCAACTTTGATCGTTATCTAGAATATATGCATGCTCAGGTCAAAGAAATCGTCACGGGGTATGGCAAGATAGATATCCTTTGGTTCGACTTTTCATATCCTGGTATGGCAGGAGACACTTGGAAGGCTCGCGAGCTCATGCAGATGGTACGTACCTATCAGCCAGATGTAATCACCGACAACAGGTTAGAGACTTCGGGGGAGTCCTTTGGATCCATCGTAAGCGATAGCATCACCTCATATTCTGGAGACTTCGTCAGCCCAGAGCAGCTTGTGCCACACGAGGGCATGCGCAACTTTGAGGGCAAGCCTGTGCCTTGGGAGATGTGTATCACGATGAATAACAACTGGGCATACAACCCAACCGATCAGCTCTACAAGTCAGCTAAGACCTTGATACGCAAACTTATCGAATGTGTGAGCAAGGGGGGGAACATGATCCTTAACGTAGGTCCCGATGCACGAGGGCGTATAAATGATCAGAGTATGGAGATACTCGAGGGCTTTAGTCAGTGGATGAGTTTGCACAGCGAAGCTATCTATGGGTGCGATAGGGCGGAGCTTCCTAAGCCGGAGTGGGGCTATTATACCCAGAAAGGCAATGTTATCTATGCCCATATTTTTGAGCAGCCCATAGGTCCTATCATGTTGCCAGGGCTCAAAGCCGAGCAGATTAAGGCGATGAGCTTTGTGCACGATGGTAGTGAGGTGCGGATTTCAAAGAGTTGGAGTACCAATGCCTTTGAGGGCTTGCTCTTTGCCGAGTATGGTGCAGTGCCACACTTTAGCTATCCGCTTCCTAATGATATAGCTTCGGTTATCAAGATAGAGCTTAAGTAGGGGGGGCTTCGCCGTAGGCACCTTTTATATACATAAGTGTGAGAAAACGCAAGTTTTGAGGATTTTTTTCTTGATTCTGGGGGATTCTATGCTAATATTTATAGAAAATTAGAACTTGTATGCAAAATTGCGTGCAAAATGCAAATCTTAGGAGGGAGACATGAAGAAAATTGGTGTAGTGCTTCTCGCACTTATGGTTATGCTTTCTGTGGCTGCTTGTGGTGGCAAGAAAGAAGCTGCGGATAACGCAGCACCTGCAAAGGCTGAAAAGATAACGGTTCGTTTGCTTACCCGTATGGCAGGAACTTCTACTCAGGTTCAAATTTATCAGTCTGTACTTGATGAGTTTAAGGCTAAGCACCCAGAAGTAGAGATTATCGATGACTCACAGGGTGATGAGAGTGCATTCAACAACATTCTTACTACCGATATTGCTTCCGGTAACATGGCAAATATCTTCCGTATCCAGGGAGTATCTAACCTTGGTGAGTATATCAAAAACGGTCTTTTGCTCGACGTAGCTCCATTTATTAAGGACGACGCTGCTTGGGGTAATGGATTTAGCAAGGGATCCCTCGCTTACTACCAGGTACCAGGCTATAAGGGTACCTATGCTGTTCCTATGGAGTCCGGTCTCATCGGTCTGTACTACAATGAGAAGATTATGAAGTCAATCGGTTATGATGGTGCTCCTAAGACTTGGTCGGAGCTTTTGGATGCAGTAGCTAAGCTCAAGGCTAAGGGTATTACTCCTATCGCACTTGGTGCACAGTCAACCTACATGGCTGGTCACTTCCATGATCAGGTATTCTACAAGTGGCTTGGAACCGAGGCTGCTAAGAAGCTCGGTAACCGAAGCAAGAAGTGGACTGACAAGGACGTAGTAGAGTCCCTCGCATATGTTAAAGAACTTTACGATATTGGTGCATTTGATGCTGCAACCGTTGGTATGACCGACGATATCGCAATGACTCAGTTCTCCACCGGAGAGGCTGCTATGGTTGTTACCGGCCCTTGGATGATTGGTCGATTCAGTGATCCTGAGCGAACCCCAGAGGCTGCAAACATTCGCGTTGCTAAGTTCCCTTACTTTGACAGTAAGCCAGAGTTCAAGGATGAGGATATGCAGGTACTTAGCCCTTACATGATTAGCGGCAAGCTCAAGGGCAAGGAACTTGATCTTACTATCGAGCTCGTTAAGATGCTTACCAACAAGGAAGTTGCTAAGCGTTATGCAGAAGAGGCTTCATTCGCACTTCCTCGTAACGACATCGACCTCGATCCAGCTAAGTGTAAGCCACTCTTCCTTAAGAACGTACAATTAGGTGGTACATCATCAGGTATTTCTGTAGACGTATTCGACTTCGACCCTGTAACCAGCATGCAGGATAGAACCCGAAACTCTATCGTAAGTATGTTCACCGGCGTATCTCCAGAGGATGCTGCCGCAGAGATTCAGGCAGAGATCGATAACGCACGCTAAAGCGTTTATATATCCGTGGTAGCTAGCATTCAGGAGCTGGCTACCACATGTTTTTTTAGGGAGTAACTCGTGATACGACTAAAAACCCGAAGAGAACGACTTGGTGCATGGTTCTTTATTTTGCCAGCACTTAGTATCTATGTTCTCTTTCAGATAGTACCCCTAATCCTGGCACTTGGCTTTTCGGTCATGGATTGGAACGGTATAGCCGGATCTAAACTCACGCTCGTATATTTCGACAATTTTAAGCGAATTTTTAGCAACAAGTACTTCTTGTTGTCGCTTAAGAACATGGTGCGTATGGTGTTCTTTAGCGTACTTTTCCATACCCCCGTGGCGCTCATCCTTGCAGTGGCCCTCAACGAAAAGCTTAGGGGCTATCGGTTCTTTAAGGCGCTGTACTTTGTGCCTACCGTGTTCCCGCTGACTTCAGTTGGTCTTATGTGGTATTTTATTTTTATGCCAACAGGAGCACTCAATATGCTCCTCAAAACTATTGGACAGATCGAGTGGGTAGCACCTTGGCTCGTCAACCCCGCTACGGCGATGAACATGATCATCTTCGTAAACATCTGGGTGGGTATAGGATATTATGTCATTATTATACTTGCAGGTCTCACTACGATACCGCCAGAGCTTTATGAAGCGGCTGCTATAGATGGGGCCAAAGGCTGGCATAACTTCTTCTACATAACCATACCTAATCTCAAGTCCATCCTTGCGATGTGTATCGTTATGGATATTATCGGTACCGTAAAACTCTTTGATCTCGTCTTTGCGATGACGGGGGGAGGACCAAACGGACTTACCAACTTGCCGACGACCTTGTTGTACAACGAAGCATTTAAGTACAACCACTATGGTATAGGTAGTGCGATAGGTATCGTTATTTTGGTTATTTGTTTGGTACTTACGATGGGAAGCAGTCGATTGCTTTCATGGAGAGGAGATGAACTATGAGTAAAACAAAAACGACTAAGACGAAGTCTACAGTTATGCGCTCAAAAAAGGGCACCATTGGTCTCTATCTCTTGTTAGTGGTCTTTGGACTTAATTTTGCGACTCCAATGCTCTTTACGATATTTTCTTCCCTCAAGACAAAGGTGGAGATATTCTCACGACCCTTCAATTTGCCTAGCGCCCCTCAGTGGAGCAACTATGTAACTGCGTGGGTTGAGGCGAATATGAGTCGCTACTTTATTAACAGTCTTATACAGGCAGGGTCTACCGTAATCGTATTGGTTGCCGTTTCAACACTTGCATCCTTTGCTTTGGCACGTCTGAATCTCAAGCACAGCAAGAAGCTATTGCTCTTCTTTACCTTGGGTATGATGATTCCTATGCACACGGTTATCGTTCCGGTTTCGTATATGATTGGAGCCTTGCATCTCAAAAATCAGATTTGGGCTTTGGTGCTCATCTATGTAGCATTTGCATTACCCTTTAGCATCTTAGTTATTACTAACTTTATGAAGCGTATTAATGCTTCGCTTGAAGAGGCTGCTATTATCGATGGAGCAAGCAACTTTCAGATTTATAGGCATATAGCCTTGCCACTTGCTATGCCAGCTATATCGACTGTATCTATCTTTAACTTCCTTGGAGCATGGAACAACATTCTCTTCCCACTGCTCTTTATCAACAACAAGAAGCTCAAGCCTGTAGCACTGGGGCTCCTTAACTTTAACGGAGAGCGAGGAAGTGAGTATGGTCCCCTTATGGCAGCTATTGTTATTACGGTTGCTGTGCCTATCGTTCTTTACTTGCTCTTCCAAGAAAAGGTAGAGGGAGGACTCTCGAGAGGAGCCGTAAAGGGTTAATCCTTTGCGGCATCTTGCTGTCAATATTGGGCTAAAGGTAGCAATTATCTTGCGTTCTATGCATTTTTATGCTACTTATAGGCGTGTTAGCACACATAGGAAAGGAGTTAGCTATGCAGGCACAGAATGGGCAGTACGACACGATTGCTGTCTATGATTTTGGGACAGAATATCTTGCAGAGATTATTCGATGGGTAGGGAGTTTCGGCAAAGTTGCCGTATGCGTAAAGCCTGATTTTGATGCAGACAAGCTTAAGGAACTTAACCCAAGCGGTATTATCGTAAGCGGAAGCCCTTCAACTGCATATTGGCCAGATGCTCCTCGCCTCGACGAGCGTATCTATGAGCTTGGCATTCCTATGCTCGGTATTTGTTATGGTATGCAGCTTATGGCTCAGTGGCTCGGCGGAGAAGTAGAAAAAGCTCCTCAGAGTGAGCATGGTGCCTTTAAGATGCGCCTTGTCAATGACAGCCCACTCTTTGAGGGATGCAAAGATACCGAAATTACTACATGGATGAAGCACAACGATTGGATTTGTATCATGCCACCAAACTTTGATATCGTAGCAGAGACAGATAATACTCCCTATGCATGTATACAAGACCTTGACCGCAAGCTCTTCGGAACTCAGTTCCATCCCGAAGTAGGTAAGCGCGATAGTGACCGCATACTTATGAAAAACTTTATTACTAAGCTCTGTAAACGCTAATACTTATTGCGTCCCATGCAACATGTATTTCATCCCAAGCTTTGGTCTACCCTAAAAAGTTATAATAGTGAGCAGTTTATCAAGGATTTGCTTGCAGGCTTTATTGTTGCTGTTATTGCATTGCCTCTTTCTATTGCATTGGCAATAGCCTCTGGCGTTGGCCCCGAGCGTGGACTTTATACTGCTATAATCGGTGGATTCCTTATCTCATGCTTAGGCGGTAGTCGAGTTCAAATAGGCGGGCCTACCGGTGCTTTTATGATTATCGTCTACTCTATCGTTGCACGATATGGGGTAGAGGGGATGTTGCTCGCCACCTTTATGGCAGGACTTATGATTATGCTCATGGGCTTTTGTAAGCTCGGGGCTATGATTAAATACATTCCTTATCCTGTTACCTCTGGTTTTACCACTGGTATCGCCGTTACCATACTCATCTCCCAGCTAAAGGACTTCTTTGGACTAAGTATTGGGCAGAAGATGCCGGTAGCGTTTTTTGCAAAAATCAAAGTACTCATAGCCCATCTCTCTACCATCAACAGCGAAGCCTTCATACTTGGGCTTGTATCGCTTGTGATCCTCTTTACATGGAAGCGTATAAGCAAAAAAATACCAGCCGCTCTTGTTGTGCTTGTCCTTTCATCTGCAGCTGTCAAACTTTTCGCTCTTCAGGTGGAGACCATCGGCAGTGCCTTTGGCAACATTAGCGGCGGCTTTATGGCACCTCGCTTGCCAGCCTTCAGTTTAGAACTTGTTCAGACTATGTTTATGCCGGCTCTTGCCATTGCCTTGCTCGGTTCGGTAGAGTCGCTTCTTTCAGCGGTGGTCGCTGATGGAATGATCTCTGCCAAGCATCGCTCCAACACTGAGCTCATCGCTCAGGGACTTGCCAACATCACTTGTTCGCTCTTTGGTGGTATTCCAGCAACGGGTGCTATCGCTCGGACGGTAGCCAATATCAACAATGGGGGAAGAACTCCTGTTGCCGGTATATTCCATGCCATCTTTTTGTTGGCGATTATGCTCATCTTTATGCCATTAGCTAAGATGATTCCACTCGCAGCTCTTGCGTCCATACTTATTATGGTGGCAATCAACATGGGGGAGTGGCGTGAGCTCAAGGGTATACTCAAAGCTCCTCGTAGTGATGCTTTTGTACTCTTTAGCGTTTTTATACTTACCATCATCTTTGATCTCGTGCTTGCCATTGAGGTCGGGATGGTGCTTGCAGCCTTCCTCTTTATGAAGCGTATGGCTGATTACACCAGCGTGACGGTGCGCAGCCTCGACCGAGGGGAGGAGCGTCCAGGTGAGACTAATCAGATTCTTGATGCCGAGTTTAGCAAGACAGGAATCTATGTCTATGAAATCAATGGACCATTCTTCTTTGGTGCTACCTATCAGTTTGTCGATACGCTTTCTCGCATGAATCCGGACACTAAGTCTATCATTATGCGCATGCAGCATGTAAGTAGTATAGATGCTACCGCCGTTGCCGCCTTGCGACGTATGATTAAGCTCTGCAAAGAGCGCGATGTTCGGCTTATTTTTACGGAGCTTGCGCCGGAGGTAGAAAAAGTTCTTACAAAGATGGATATTATCGCACTTATAGGAGACAATAATATCTATAAAAGTTACGAGGAAGCTTCACAAGATAAGGAGTAGTTTGTGAAAGTACTTATAGCACCAGATTCATGGAAGGGGAGCCTGAGTGCTGCTCAGGTATGTGATATTGTAGCCAAGACCATAGCAGCTATGGATCGTGATGGTTTGTTGGCTCAGCAATGGTCGGTAGATATGTGTCCACTTGCTGATGGGGGAGAGGGCACGGTGGATGCGCTCATCTCTAACCGCAAGGGACAGCGTATCAGTGCAGAGGTGCATGGTCCAAGAGGCGCGGTGCTCGGAGCAGACTATGGTATCATCGATGGCGATACGGCGGTGATAGAGATGGCGAGCGCCTCGGGTCTCGGTTGTATAGCTGCAGATGAGCGCAATCCACGCTACACCAACACCGTTGGGGTAGGCGAGCTTATGCTCGATGCCATTGAGCGGGGCTGCTCCCAGATGCTTATGGGCATCGGCGGGAGTGCTACCAATGATGGTGGTATGGGTATGCTCAGAGCTTTGGGCTACCGTTTTATCGATGCCGATGGAGTCGAACTCATGGGCGTGGGCGATGACCTTGCCAAGGTGGTACGCATAGATGCTTCGAAGGCGGTTATGGGTGTCGGGAGCCCCACTGGTGTCGGGAGCCCTACTGGCGAAAGACCTTCAGCCACCGAGCGTGCTCAGGCTGAAGAGGGCAAGGGGCTTAGGAAGCTGCTCGTAGCCTGTGATGTAAACAATCCTCTCTATGGTAAAACTGGAGCTACCTATGTCTATGGTGGACAGAAAGGGGCAAGCCCTGCTGAACTCGATGCCCTCGAAGCCGGCATGCAGAACTATGCCCGTGTGGTGGCAGACTTTGTTGGCAAGGATTATGCCGAGGTAGCAGGTGCCGGTGCCGCAGGTGGACTCGGCTTTGCCTTGCTCGCCTTCCTCGGAGCAGAGCTTCGCCCAGGCTTTGAGATGGTCTCTGCCGCAGCACGCCTCGAAGAGCGTATCGCCTCTCAGGGGAGTGAGGATACAGGGACTCAAGGCAAAGCCTATGATCTTATACTCACCGGAGAGGGGCAGATGAATGTGCAAAGTGCTATGGGCAAGCTCCCTCAGGGAGTATCTCGCCTTGGCAAAAAGTATGGCATTCCGGTGGTAGCCCTTGTTGGGGGTATAGATCACGATTATGAGGCTATCTATGAGCATGGGCTTACGAGCGTATTTGCAGCGGTAGATGGGCCTATGAGTCTCGATCAGGCGATAGCGGATAGCGAAAGATTGCTCTCTTCACTTACCGAACGCGTGGTGCGTTTGCTCGACCGCACTATGCGGCTTTAGACTTCAGGGTAGAGATGGTAGCCCTCAGGGGAGTGGCGAGAGCCCCATATGCATCAGAAACAACCTGGCATGGGGCATTATGTTAGAGAATTTAAAAAAACACCCCGTTGGTGACGTTCCCAATGGTGACGTGCGCTAAGCGGGAAAAAGGAGGCTAGCTATGGTACAAGGACCTATGTTACTTGTTATTTTGGCTGTGGCAATTATTGGTATTGTGGTTTTGACCGCAAAGTGTAAGGTGCATCCATTCTTGGCATTACTCATCGCTTCATATGGCGTTGCATTTGCATCAGGTATGGATCCACTTCTTATTGGGTCAACGATTCGTAAGGGATTTGGAGGTATACTCAATTATATCGGTATCGTAATCATACTCGGAACGATCATCGGTAAGATACTTGAGAAGTCAGGTGCTGCAATCGTGATGGCAGATACCGTACTCAAGGTCGTAGGTAAGAAGCGACCTGCACTTGCAATGAGTATTATCGGATACATCGTATCGATTCCGGTATTCTGTGACTCAGGATTTGTTATTCTTAACTCCCTCAAGAAATCCCTCGTAAAGCAGTCCCGCGTATCAGCAGTAAGCATGTCTGTAGCACTCGCTACCGGTCTCTTTGCCACTCATACGCTCGTTCCACCTACGCCAGGACCTATTGCAGCTGCAGGTAACTTGGGTCTCGAGAACCAGCTTGGTCTCGTAATACTCTTTGGTCTTCTCATTTCTATAGTTGCGATGTTCGCAGGTTATGCTTATGCCATCTTTGCTGGTAAGAAGTACACAAGTGCCGAAGACAACGAAGCCCTTGAGATGGACTACACCGAAGTACGCAAGACCTACCAGAACTTGCCTAGTGCCTTGAGTGCCTTTGCTCCTATCTTGCTTCCTATTTTGCTCATCACCTTAGGTTCTCTTGCAAACTTCCCAACTCATCCATTTGGAGAGGGGCTTGCCTTTAAGGTATTCAGCTTCTTGGGTAAGCCTATCAACGCGCTTCTCTTGGGCTTTGTTTGTTCACTTAAGCTTCTTCCTTACTTTAACAAGGAAACCCTCACTGATTGGATCGCAGAGGGACTTAAGGATGCCGCTATTATTCTTATGATTACCGGAGCAGGTGGAGCCTTTGGTACGGTTCTTAAAGCTACCCCTATAGGCGATTACTTAAGCTCATCACTTTCAACCTTGAGCCTTGGAATCCTCGTTCCATTCATCGTAGCTGCTGCCTTTAAGACCGCACAGGGGTCTTCTACGGTTGCGCTTGTAGCAACTTCTGCCCTCGTTGCACCACTTTTGGGCGCTTTGGGTCTTGCAAGTACGCTTGGTCAGGTGCTTACCGTAATGGCTATCGGAGCAGGTGCTATGACCGTTTCTCATGCAAACGACTCCTTCTTCTGGGTAGTTGCTGAGTTCAGTGGTATGGATGTATCTACCGCTTATAAATCACAGACCATGGCAACTCTTGTTCAGGGTCTTGTAACTATCGTAGTAGTTGCAATCTTGGCTGTAGTAATTCTCTAATACGAGGCTCGCCGCGTAGACGAGCTCATATGCCCCACTTCGGTGGGGCTTTTTTGTCTGAAAGGTGCGTATAATCGGATTTCGGCACTACTTGAAAGGTGCGTATAATCGGATTTCGGCACTACTTGGAACTTGCGTATAATTGTATTTTGCGGTAACATATCTGTGTAAGTATATATTTTAGTTGTACTTATCTGCGATTTGTACTATGGGGAGCAAGATTATGATTTTTAGGCGTAAAATTTATGATAGATTATTGACTTGGAAGCGTGAAGTTAAGGGAGCTAAGGCTCTTATTATTGAGGGTGCTCGTCGCATTGGAAAGTCAACAATTGTTCAAGAATTTGCTAAGCAAGAGTACCAATCATATATACTTATCGATTTTTCTATAGAGTCAGATGAACTCAAATCATACTTTGATATACACATCAAAAATCTAGATACGCTTTTTATGCTTCTCCAAGCTTATTATGGCGAGAAGCTCTATACACGAGAATCACTTATTATCTTTGATGAGGTGCAACGTTTTCCTCGAGCCCGTCAGGCTATCAAGCATTTGGTCGCCGATGGACGTTATGACTACATAGAGACCGGTTCTCTTATCTCGATACGTGAGCATGTGCAAGATATTGTGCTTCCTTCAGAAGAACGGCACATTAAGATGTACCCACTTGATTTTGAAGAGTTTGCATGGGCATTAGGAGAGGAGCCTCTTATCGCTTATATCAAGAGTTGTTTTGATGCTCGTATTCCTCTTGAAGACGCAATGCATAAGAAGGCAATGTTGCTCTTTCAGCAGTATCTCTTAGTAGGCGGAATGCCTAAGGTTGTTTCGGAGTTTTTAAAGGGAGCTAAGAGCTTTGAGCTGGCGGATAATGAAAAGCGAGATATTTTAGAGCTCTATAGGGCAGATATCATGAAGATTAATGCCCGTTATCGCAACAAAGTCCTTTCTATCTATGATCAGCTACCAGGACTTTTATCTCGTCATGAGCGCCGAATAGTTTTTAATGATATCGTAGAGGGATCGCACGCTGACCAATATGAGGAGACCTTCTTTTGGCTTGCAGATTCTATGATCTCCAATGAGAGTTTTTTGTGTAATGATCCGCAGGTAGGGCTCTCGCTCAATGAGACTCGCTCGTATGTAAAGTGTTATCTTGCAGATACGGGGCTTTTGGTGAGTCATACCTTCGATGAGCGTGAGCTTTTGAGTGAGCAAGTCTATCTCAACATACTTTCGGGAAAGCTAGGTATAAACAAGGGTATGTTTTATGAAAATGCAATAGCCCAAATGCTTGTCGCAAATGGTCATAAGCTCTACTTTTATACCCATTATAATCCAGAGAAAAAACGCAATGATATAGAAATAGATTTTATTATATCAAATCAGAGCAAGTTGTCTTATAAAATCTCGCCCATTGAGGTAAAGTCGTCTCTGCGCTATCGTACGATATCTCTTGAGCGTTTTGTTACTCGTTATGCCAATCGCATAGACACGGCTTATGTGATACATCCAAAGAATCTATCGGTTCGGGATCGTATTGTCTGTATACCTGCTTATATGGCGATGTGCTTATAGCTTTTTCCGTTGCCACCGTGCATATTTTTATGCATATTTGCAGCATATTGGTGGTTTTATGCACAAAGTTGCATTATTTATAAAAATATTCAACAAATATGCAAATAGTGCTTGACTATATGCACGAGGCTGCATATAGTGGGCATATAACAAAGAGTTGTGGCATAAAAACCCGCAGGGTTAAGCTCACATAGGAGTTGAAATATGAAAAAGTTTATAGCAATCGCTGTATTGGCACTCGTAGCATGTATGAGTATGGCATGTGGTGCCAAAGACAAGGACACCTTAATCGTTGGAACCAACGCACAGTTTCCTCCTTTTGAATCTATAGGAAGCAATGGCTATGAGGGCTTTGATATAGATCTCATCGGAGCCATTGCACAGAAAATGGGCAAGAAGGTTGAGATTATGGACATGGAGTTTGATGGACTCTTGCCAGCTCTCGCTTCAAACAAGGTTGATCTCGTTATTGCAGGTATGAGCATTACCCCAGAGCGCGAAAAGAACGTTGCATTTGCTGCTCCTTATTATGAAGCCGCCCAGGTAGTCCTCGTAGCTGAAGGACAGGCAGGCTCCTATACATCCATTGCAGACCTCAAGGGCAAGCGCATTGGTGTTGCCGTGGGCTTTGTCGGTGAAACTATCGCCAACGAGATGCTCCCAGGCGAAGATATCAAGGCTTTCCTTACCGGATTTGAGCTTATTAAGGAGCTTGCCAACGGCCGTCTCGACGCTATTATCTTTGACAATGCTCCAGCAAAGAGCTTTATCAAGAGTCAGGGTGGTATAGAAATCGCCGATGCGATAAGCTTTGAGGCAGACAACTACGGTATCGCACTTAACAAGAAGAGCACCGAGCTTAAAGCCGCAATCAACAAGGCTTTCGACGAGCTCGTAGCTGATGGTACCTATGACAAGCTCATTGCTAAGCACATGTCTAAGTAGGCTGAGTCGTAGCCGTAGTCTAAGTACTCGATGTAGTTTTAGTAGGGGAGTTCGCATTATATGTTAGATCGTTTTGCAGAGACCATGCTCAGCCAGAGCTTTAATGGGGAGTCTGGTCTTATGTTTATGTTGAGAGGACTGGGGACTACCGTGGAGATTACCTTCTTCGCGGTACTTCTCGGTATAGTCTTGGGCTCGCTCACTGCTGCTGCCCGCATTTATACGGGTTGGGGATCCAGCCTCAAGGAGCTTTGCAAACCTGGCGAGCATACCCTAGGGCAAATAGCGCTTGCTTGGCTCAAGTATCTTGCCAAGAAGTTGTCTGAGCTCTATATCGTTATCATACGAGGAACCCCTGTTATCGTGCAGTTGGCAATTATCTATTTTGTTATTTTTGCCTCCATCAACATAGATCGCGTGCTCGTTGCCGTTATCGCCTTTGGTCTTAACAGTGGAGCCTATATCTCGGAGATTATCAGGGCAGGTATCCTCTCGGTCGACCACGGTCAGACTGAGGCGTCTCGTTCTCTTGGGCTCTCCGCATCCAAGACTATGCGCTATGTTGTGTTCCCACAAGCAATTAGTAATATTCTTCCCGCTTTGGGAAATGAGTTTATTGTCTTGCTTAAGGAGACTGCCGTCGTGAGCCTCATATCCCTCAACGACTTAATGTTTGCAGCTACCCGTATACGCGCGCAAAAATATGATGCATTTACTCCGCTCATCACTGCCGCATGTATGTACCTCATACTCACTTATATATTATCGCAAGGCCTCAAATATGCTGAGCAAAGGATGAAAGCCCATGATCGTCGTTAAAAATCTTCACAAAAGCTTCGGCAAAAATCATGTCCTCAAGGGCATTGATGAGCACATCAAAGCAGGAGAGGTGGTATGTATCATAGGACCAAGCGGGTCTGGTAAGAGCACCTTTTTGCGCTGTCTTAATCTTTTAGAAGAACCCAGCAAGGGAGATGTCATCATCGAGGGTACTAAAATCAATGATCCACGCACTGATGTCAACGCCTTGAGACAAAAAGTCGGCATGGTATTTCAGCACTTTAACCTGTTCCCGCATAAAACGGTCATGGACAACCTCCACCTTGCTCCCCGCGAGCTTCAGGGTGTGAGCAAAAAAGACTTCATCCCTCGAGGCGAGGAGCTCTTAGAGCAAGTAGGGCTTTTGGACAAAAAGAACGCCTATCCCATAACCCTCTCGGGAGGGCAAAAGCAACGCGTTGCCATCGCCCGCGCCCTTGCGATGAACCCGGACATCATGCTTTTTGATGAGCCTACGAGTGCCCTAGATCCAGAGATGGTTTCCGAGGTTCTCTCTGTTATATCCCTCCTTGCTGAGAAGGGTATGACTATGGCTATCGTTACGCACGAAATGGGCTTTGCACGTCAGGTGGCAGATCGCATTATCTTTATGGACGAAGGTCGCGTTATTGAAACATCTTCTCCCGATGCGTTCTTTGACAACCCACAGCATCCACGTAGTAAGGAATTTTTGAATAAGGTGCTTAGTCACTAGAGGGTAGTCCAATTACTAGGAGATGAGCCATTGTGAGGCTTGACCGCGGGCTATGCAAGATATAGGCTAGGCATATAAGGAGGCAGCATATGCGTTGTGTTATAGGATCAGATCATGGTGGCTTTGAGCTTAAAGAAAAGCTTAAGGCTCATTTGGAGACTCGAGGCTATGAAGTAGTCGATGTTGGTACGCATAGTGCAGATTCGGTGGATTATCCATCTATAGCAGAGCTTGCATGTCAGACCTATCTTGATGGCGATTTTAGCTTTGGCGTGCTTGTATGTGGTACCGGAATCGGTATTTCGATGGCAGCTAACAAGGTCGATGGCATACGTTGTGCTCTCATACATAATACGATGACCGCAGCCCTTGCTCGTGAGCATAACAATGCCAACTTCGTTGCGCTAGGCGGTCGAGTGGATTATGCACAGACACCAGAGACGATACTCGATGCCTTTGTAGATGCTGAGTTTGAGGGCGATAGGCATGCCCGTCGCGTCGCCATGATTATGGCACTCGAGGACAGCGACGAGCTCTAAGCGACCGCTCCTTAAAAAAGAGGGAAAGCTAAGCCATGAGTTCTCATCGTTTTTAGTTTGGTACCTCAGTAAACTGTATAGGAAGAAGCTCACCCATAGTCTTGGGTGGGCTTATTTTATCTGGAGTACTCATATAGACAGGGGTGTCAGGTGCTGAGAATTCAGCAAGGACTTGGAGGCACAGGGCACAGGGGGGAACTGCTGGAAGGGTACAAACGATGACTGCTTCGATTTCAATCTTGCCACCTTCAGTGGCAAAAGCCTGCATAATAGCACCACGCTCAGCACAGATGGTCGCCCCAAAGCTTGCATTTTCTACATTGCAGCCCGTATAAATACCACCAGATGTGATTATCGTAGATCCTACTAAGAACTTTGAGTAGGGAGCATAGGCATGTTCTCGTACTTCTCGAGCGAGCTTGTGAGCTTCTTCGAGGCTTATCTCTTGTTTCCAGCTTTTCATAGCTTGAGTATAGCACAGGCAGATGAATTTGCGTGCTTTTTGGGGTAAAATAGATGGTATAAGCGTATGAATTACCGCGACAAGGAGAAGGCATGATACAAGATTTTGAAAACAAAAAGCCAAAGATAGCCTCAAGTGCTTTTGTGCATGAGGGGGCTACTATTATAGGTGATGTCGAGCTTGCTGAGGATGTAAGCATCTGGCCTGGAGCCGTATTGAGAGGAGACTTTGGCCATATCCGTATAGGCGAGGGCTCTAATATTCAGGATAACAGCGTGGTGCACATCGATGAGCTCTATCCTACGGTGGTAGAGGAGCATGTAACCGTAGGGCATGGGGTTATGTTGCATGGTTGTCGCATTGAGCGAGGGGCTTTGGTGGGCATTGGTGCTATCGTGCTCAATGGGGTTGTGGTAGGCGCAGAAGCACAGGTCGCTGCTGGTGCCTTGCTCCCTCCAGGCAAACACTATCCACCACGCACACTCATTATGGGCTCGCCCGCCAAGGTGGTACGAGAGCTAAGTCAAGAAGAAATCGATGCAAACCGTCAAAATACCGAGCATTATAAGGCTATCAAAAACTTGTATAAACGAGATTATGGCACGGTGGGATAGAACGCAATTATAAAGCAGCTTATAAAGCTGTGCATAAAGCATGATTTTGCGTAGAGATAGGAGCTTTGGTAGGCTGCTTTTTTAGAGTCTTTGGAAGCATTGATAGGTTGACCATAGCGCTATATATATGATAATTTGAACAGATGTTAGGAGGTGGAAATGTCCATTTTATCACTGATACCTATGCTGAAACCACCAGCACAGGATGCAAACCCAGGTAGCCAGTTCTTGACCATTGGTCTTATAGTCGTATTATTTGCGCTTTATTATTTCTTTATATCGAGGCCACAGCGTGCTAAGCAGAAAGAAGAACAAGCCAAACGAGAGTCTGTAAAGAAGGGCGACAAAATCGTTTCTATCGGTGGTATTCATGGTCAGGTAGTTATCGTAAAAGAGAAGACTATCGTTATTACCATCAACAATCAGGGTACGCGAATGGAGCTTTCCAAGCGTGCTGTAGCAAGTGTTTCATCTGAACCAGACGAGCTTGATCTCGAGACTGCAGATGTTGCATCAGAAAAAGAAAACAATAACTAAGGAAGAAGGTAACGTATGACAAAGAAAGCGCGACTTATCATCGTGTTGCTCGTCGCCGCCTTGAGTTGTGTGTTTGTATATCCAACAATTAAGTGGTATTTCTTTACACCACAAGAGTTGAAAGTACAGGCAGCCGGCTCACGAGAAGATATACAGCGAATTGCTCGAACGCATGCAGCTCAAGACTTCAGCTCCTTGCTAGGCACCTATCAGCAGGATAAGAGTGCCCAGCTTCCAGCTGAGTTTAAGTATCTTAAGGGACTTGCTCGCACCGAGGCTAAGAAGTCAGGTAAGAAGGTAGACTTCGATGGATCTATTAAGAGTATTTTTGCTGCCTTTGGCACCAAGAACACTTTGCTTGATAGTATCGAGGGCTATTACCGAGATGACTTAATCGAGGTTAAAACCTTGAGTAATAACGTTGTTCAGCTCGGATTGGACCTTTCTGGAGGTATGAGTGTACTTCTTGAGGTCGATGAAGCAAATCTCGCCAAGAGACTTGGCCATGAGCCTAGCACCAGTGAGCTCTCTGAGGCGGTAGATCAGGTAATTGAGATTCTCAACAACCGTATCGACCAGTTTGGACTTACTGAGCCACAGATTAACAAGCAGGGATCTAAGCAGATTTCTATCAACATCCCTGGTGCTGTTAACCAGGAGCGTGTAGATTCTATCCTTATGGGTAAGGGATCACTCGACTTCCGCATTGTAGACCGTGACGCTACTTCTAAGCTTGCCAACTATATCGCAACTCAGCGAGAGAAGGCTTTTGCTGAAGAGGGCAAGTTGACCATTCCAGAGGGCATGCTTCCAGCAGCTACCGAGGTTATGGGTAACTATGTGAAGAACGAATATGGTGTAGATGAGCTCGATGCACGTCAGCCTTATGTTGTTGTTGCTTCTGAGCCAGGACTTTCAGGTGACTATATCGAGTCAGCTTCTGTTTCTACCGATAGCTTCGGCAAAATTCAGGTTGCTTTTAGTATAGGTCTTGAGGGGGGAGAAATCTTCTACAACTTTACCTCAGCACACGTAGGCGATTTGCTCGCTGTTGTACTCGATGGCAAGGTTAAGCAGATTGCGACCATTAGGGAACCACTTCGCTCAACCGCAGCTATCTCTGGATCCTTTACGACTGAAGAGGCAAACAACCTCGTTAAGGTATTTAAGACCGGTGCGCTTCCTGTAGATGTTCAGGTAGTATACCAGGAATCCATTGGAGCAAGCCTCGGAGCAGAGACGGTTCGATTGGGACTTCTCGCTATCGTGATTGGTTTCCTCCTCGTAATGGTATTTGTACTTATCTACTACCGAGGTGCAGGAGTTATTGCAGACTTTGCCTTGCTTCTTAACTTAGCAATCATCTTCTCTGTACTCTCCGCATTCCACTTTACGCTTACCTTGACCGGTATTGCAGGTCTTATCCTTACCGTAGGTATGGCCGTAGACTCTAACGTTATTATCTTTGAGCGTATCAAGGAGGAGTTGCGTATAGGCAAGGGTGCTCGCGCCGCAGTACATGCGGGATACGACAAGGCACTCTCAACCATTATCGACGCAAACGTTACAACCTTTATCGCTGCAATCGTGCTTTCTCAGGTTAACTCTGGTCCTATCCAGGGATTTGCTACGACCCTTTCTATTGGTATCGTTGTGTCCGTATTTACCGCACTCTTTGTAACTCGACTCTTGTTCGATTACTTCCTCGATGAGGCGGGTGTAAGACATATCTCTATTGGTGAGAAGGGAGCTAAGGCATGAAGCGTATAACATTCTTAAAATTTAGAACCCCAATGTTCATTCTTTCTGCAATCGTTATCATTGCAGGAATTATTGGACTCTCTGTAATCGGATTTAACAAGGGGCTTGAGTTCCAGCCAGGTCTTTCTGAGCGCATTGAGCTTCGTCTCGATTCTCAGCCAAGCACTGAGCAAGTACGTGGCGTACTCAAAGATATAGATTCGACCCTTTTGGTTCAGCATGTGGGCTCTGCCGGCGAATATGTTGTTCGCGTAGGTATCGAAGATGTAGATGCTCGTGAAGGCATTCAGAGTGC
>PDWI01004378.1_pt1 | contig 19487 bp, 9 predicted proteins | sample 1430891 | NCBI WGS metagenome assembly PDWI01 (sample SAMN01162508, study PRJNA174530) | Oral metagenome, whole genome shotgun sequencing project. | biome: Marine environment; feature: Marine mammal; material: Swab sample of the gingival sulcus; isolation source: swab sample of gingival sulcus...
CTCAACCGATTCTACATCAAAAGCCGGAGTTTACGCATTGGGCGTAATTTCGTTGCTGGAACGCACCGAGTACGACTTAAATATACCGGAAATAGAAGAGCTTGAAGGCGAAACACCGCGAGGACAAGCCTCAAATACCGAACGACCAAAACTCGTATTCAGCATAACTCCAAATCAGGCAAAGGATTATTTTATAGCCGAATACGAATTGCCCGTTGAGCATTTTACAACTGCAAAGTTCAGCGTATTTGACCACGCAAATCAAAAGGTTCACGAACAAAAACTAACAAAACGAGCTTATCAGATTCTACACGAAACCTCTGACTACAAACCGGGAGTTTATATCTGTAATTTATACGTCGATGGCAAAAAATGTGCTTCCGAATTAGTTACAATCAAAGCTCACTTGCTAACCAACGACCAAATTGCACAACAAGAAAAGGCAGTCCAAAAACAACTCGCCAATTATCCGAGTTTAAGGATTTACCCAAACCCTGCAAACACTTCTGTTACAGCAACGGTAAAATCCTAAAAACCGAAAAATTGACCGAACAAAACGGTCGTTGCACGATCAACATTTCCGATTTACCGGTCGGCACTTACAACGTTAATATACAAGTTGCAGGTAAAGTTGTTGAAACAAAAAATCTTATTGTTGAATAAAAGTTTAAACTTTTGATATTCTTTAAAAAATAGAAAAATTTTAAATAAGTTCTATTAATATAACAGTTCGTTATATTTTCACAACTATCTAATAATCAGAAACTTGCAACACTAAGCTTCATTATTATAATCGTCTGATTATTAGAATTTTAATATCCATAATTTAACGAACTATTGTTAATTAATAGTTATAAAAAAATATTATTTAATAAAAATAAAAAATAAAATTTTAGATTATGAAAATTACTAATTATTTGTTTCTGTCAATTTTAATTATTTCGTTGCTTTTGGGTTGTAAAAAAGAGGAAAAACCAAAAGAAGAACCCGCAACTGAGGTTACCGCCGAAGGGCTTTGTGTTTCGGAGGAGTACAAATTTAAAACTATCTTTCCGGTAGCTCCAACCGAATTTGAAGAACGCGAAATTTTGAAAGGATTTTTTGTTAAGGTTTTCAGATGCTACAAAAATAAATACACTTATTTGGTGATTGCGTCACGCTTAGCTCCAACTTATATGGAAATTTACGAAAGGAATAATGAAGATTTGGCATTGGTTTTCAGAGACATAAATATTCGTAATTTTAATGTAGTTTTGGCTGAAAATTCGACTTTCGATTTTGAGTACGAGGAGCAAAAAGCGTTTTATTATCAAGGTTCAAACGGCAGAAAATTTATGACCGCTGCCAATATTGCCAAGGATAATTATGTTTATCAAGTAATAATGATGAAAAATTCGTCGGCAGTGCCTGATAGTCTTTTTGCTACATTTTTCAGAAGTTTAGATTTTTTGGAGTAATGCAAAAGGAACAGTTTGAAAATCAGTTCGGGCCAACACTGTTAGTATTTTCGGCATACGCCTATTTAACCGCAAAGGTCGCAAAGGCGACGCAAGGGTCGCTAAATTTTCTTTTTCTTCGCGAAAACCTTAGCGTTCTTTGCGGTTAAGTCAAAATATTACCCAAAACAATCTAACGTTTTGATAATCAACTCTATAACTTCGTCGATTTGTTCGTGAGAAATTGTAAGCGGAGGTCCTATACGGAATTTGTTCGAGGCAAAAAGGAAAGCGTCCGTAATAAATCCGTTTTCTTCGGCTTTTTCGATAAAATCTGCTACCAACTGCGCACTTTCCAACTCAACTGCAAATAGCAGGCCGCAACCGGTAATGGATTTTATATTTTTGTGTTTCAAATTGTCGATAAAATATTTTCCCTTTTTATCAACTTCGGCACATAAGTTTTCTGACAAAATTACATCTAAATTGGCATAAGCCGCCGCACAAGACACGGGGTGTCCTCCAAAAGTTGTTATGTGTCCCAAAATCGGATTTGTTTTTAGCGAATCCATAATTTCTCGCGAGGCCACAAAAGCCCCGATTGGCATTCCGCCGCCCATTGCTTTGGCTATTGTAAGAATATCGGGCGTTACGTCAAATTTTTGATGCGCAAATAGTTGCCCCACGCGTCCAAAACCGGTCTGAATTTCGTCAAAAATCAACAAAGTTCCGGTTTCGGTGCAACGCTTACGCAATTTTTGCAAATAATTATCCTTAGGCACAACTACGCCGGCTTCGGCTTGTACCGGTTCAATTATCACACAGGCAGTTTTTTCGGTAATTTGCGTCAATTGCTCTTCGGAGTTGAAATCCAGAAAACGGACGTCCGGCAACAACGGACGATATGCTTGCTTAAAATATTCGTTGCCCAACACGCTCAAAGTTCCGTGCGTGCTTCCGTGATATGCGTTTTTGAAAGAAATAATTTCTGTTCTGCCGGTAAATCGTTTTGCCAATTTTATGGCACCTTCGTTGGCTTCGCTACCCGAATTTACAAAATAAACAGCGTCCAATTTTTCGGACAATTGCGATGTCAAAAGTTTAGCGTACTGAACTTGCGGAGTTTGCAACAATTCGCCATAAACGTGAATGTGCATATACTGTTCGGCTTGCTGTTTTACGGCCTGCACAACTTTTGGGTGCTGATGCCCAATATTACTAACCGACACGCCGGCACATAAATCTATAATTTTACGTCCATCATTATCATATAAATATATGCCTTCCGATTTTGTAATGTGCAATGCCGAAGGCGTGGCTGATGGCAAACCTAAATGTCTGAAAAATATCTCTCTTTGTGTCATAATTCTTTGTTGTTATAAAATTATATTTAGAACACTTTGTTAAATTCAATGGTTCGGTATTTTCTTGTAACAACCTAATAATCAACGATTTATACGTCTATTAGATTTCTATCATAACTCCTCAATTCTCAACTCTCAACTCTCAATTCTCAACTCTCAATTCAACAAGTGTTTCTAAAAAATATTGGACAAAATAAGCAAAAACTAATGTCAAAAAAAAATATAAAAAACGGCTCAATTGCGAAACATAAAATTAGTCAATTATTTGATGTTTTAATTTTGTGGTATCAGCTTTGGGCGGCACGCTATCTAACGATATTTTTTTCTTATTTCTTGGGAAAAAATGATTAAAATTTCGTTTATATAAAATCCCCACACCCTGCGTGTAAAGCCCTCTGTCATAAAATTCATTTCTGTTTGTTTTATTAAATGCTTTCAGAATAATATTTCCTTTTTTATTTAGTTTTACATCAACCTCAAAATCGCCAATAAAGTTGTTTTGGTTGCTTGTTCCGGTGTTATTTCCGCCAACTCCAACGTCGGTGTTTATTGTAACCCGTTCGTTCAGAATCGGAACCGACATTGCCACGTCAAATTGGTCGGAAACTTGCTCGTTGCCGGTTACGTAGTTCACGTCGAGTTCAACATCCGAATTTATGTTAGAAAGCAATGCATTTAGCTGGTTGGAAATTAACTCGCCGGCGTTGAAAGCTCCGCCTGCCGCCATATCCACCGACGGGTCGAACGACAAACCCGGCAACGGTTGAAATCGTCTGAAAATCAACAACGACAAAAATTGTTTATTCATATTTGCAGCGTCTAAGTTGCTCATTTGCGTAGCAATACGTTGGTCGGCTTTGGGCAATTCTACCGAGAATTTTATTTTCGGGTTCATAATTTGTCCGTCCAAATTTATGTAGCAATCGGCTTGAGTTTTTTGGTTCATATATTCTTCGGAAATCAGTAAATTATAGAGACTTACGTTCTTTACGGAATAAACCGTTGCAACGTCCAAAATCCCCTCCGAAATATCGCCTTTGAAATCTATTGAACTCCCTTTTTTGATTTTAAATTCTCGTTTTGCAATATTTTCCAGCACAAAATTGTAAAGTCCTTTCACAATACTTATTTTTCCGCTAACCATAAGGTCGCCCAACGCATTTTTTTGCACGCTTACGTTTCCATCTCCCTGAATATCAATGGCTTCGCCCGTCATTTCGTTAAAAATAATTTTGAATTTGGCAGCCGGATTCAAGTCCAACGACAAATCGATATTCAAGTTAGACGTACTTTCATCTTCGGCTGTTTCGGTAAAAATTGTATCTTGCGGACTAACAAAAGTAACAATTGAAGTTTTGTTTGACACTTCGCTCGGTCGGTCGAGCAAAAGCGTAAAAGTTGTATTATTTTCCGTAATTATATTAGCCATAACATTCAAATCTTGCGGATAGCCACTAATATCAACGTCTCCCGAAGCAACTATTTTTCCATAATATTTGCTTTGGTTGGTTCGGGGCAAATCCATAAACGCAATGGTGTCGGCGCGCAAATACATTTCTACGTACGGATTGCTGAAATTTTTGTGGCTAATGTTGCCACACAACATCGCGTCGCCCGTCAAATGTGGTCCAATCAAGATTGTTGTGTCCAAAATAATTTTATCTTTTTCCAAAAAAATGTTCATTCCGCCGTTCAGCGTGTATTTTACGCCCGTAGCCGGAAACAAAAACGCACCATAAAGGCTTAATTTTCCGGCAACATCGTAAATTATTTTGTCGCCTTTTATCCGCAAATAGCCATTTACGTTTGCCCTTCGTGAAAATTTCACGTATTCGTCCAGATAAGGAGCAAACGGTTTAATTTTCATTTTTCGCAGGTCGATGTCAAAGTCAAATGATTCTGTTTTGACAAAATATTTTCCTTTGACCAAAAGCGCGCGTTTTCGGGCTAATTCGGCCGAATCTAAGATTGGAGTTTTTGAATGTTTTTGCACAAGCAATTCGGTGTATAAGGCTTGTTCGTCTTCTATCCATTCTATTTTTTGTTTTATTTCGCCAATTTCCACGTCATTTATGGTAAATTTCGCAATATCGCTGTTCATCATAATCTTAGGCGTATCCAGCAGGTTGCTCGTTGTAATGTCGCTATTCATAAAACCGCCCAATTTTATTTTTGGTAAAAATACGTTAAGTTGCGAAATATCAAAGTGTTGCAAGTTTAGGTGTATTGTGTCGGTATCCTCTTTGGAAGCCTTGCCGTAAATGCTGATAAGTTGTTTTTTGTTGTCGTTCAGCGCGTTGCAAATTTGTATTTTTTCTACATCAATACCGGTTGTGTCCAAGCAAATATTTTCCGAAAACAAAGTCCAACTTTCGTTGTTCAAATAAATTGTGTCCTTATTTATTTTCAAATTATAAAAAATATTTCCCGAAGTGTCGTTTTTTATGATAAAATCGGAACTTATTTGTCCGTAATTTTTCATTTCGGTATCGTTGTGCCAGTTGATTTTCAAGTTGGCTGTATCGTTTTTATTTATATTTTTTACAGAAAAATTTTCGATACGAAAATCCGAAATTCCAATAAAACCGCAATCCAAATTTGTTGTTAATTCGTCGGAATTTCCCGAAATTTTGAATTGCAAATTTTGCAATTTATTGCCCGATACAATCAACGAATCCATGTCGATATTTAGTTTAAACAGCTCTTTTTTAGAATTTATTTGTCCAACAACTTTTGCATTTCGGGCAATGTGGATAGTTGGTGCAAAAATATTAGTTATAGGCTCAATGTCTAATATTTTTATATTAAAATCGAGCCGATTTCCAATTTCGTCATTTTTGCAAAAAAGGTCCACAATCGAATCATTGTTCAGAGACGGAAAATAATTATATGCCAATTTTTTACCAAAAGCTGCCAATTTTCCAATATCATAAATTCCCTCGATGGTTCCGTCTAACAATTCAGACTGTAACTCTATCTTTTTCAGATTGTTACTATCGTTAATTATTGTGTTTGAAATATCCAAATCGAACTCATCAACAATTAAACTTTGTAGATTTTTAATCAAATTTAATTGTTTTTTCAGCGTAAAATTTCCTTCGATATTATCAAAATTATTACCCTTAAATTCGCCTTTGAAAGCCACCGAAAGCGCGGCATATTCGTCGTCTAAGAAATTCAGCGGAGCAAATCGCACCGTGTCGATGTCGATGTTGAATTTGGATTGCGTGTTGGCGCCGTCAAATTTTATTGCTCCGTCGATATTTGCCCTAAAATTGGTATCGGCAATAGCAACTATCGCTTCGGCAGAATCTTTTATGAAGTTGATGTCGCCTCTGATATTGTAGTATCGATAATCGTTGAAATCGACGTAAAAAATATGCGTTTGGTTGTATCCCCGACTGATGCTCGAATCTTGAATCAGCAGGTCGATTGTGTCGGTCATGCTTATTTTTCCGAGTTTTTTGTTGTCCAAAATATGCCCAATATCAAGGTCGTAGGTTTGAACATTTCCGATAATATTTTTGTTCAAACTGTCCAATTTTACTTGCACATCGGCAAAGAAAACGCCGGCCGAACTTGTTAATTTGCCAAAAAACATAAAATCGTCAATTTTGCCGTTGGTTTTGCCCTCAAATTTCAGATTTTGCGGAATATTGTATTTTTCCGGCAACTCAAAAAACGGTTTTCCCGAATCTAACGGATTTTTCAACGCCATCAATTCAGCCAAATCTGCCTCCAATTTTTTAAATTTGAAATCAAAATAAATTTTGTCCTTGTCGGGCAGTCCAAACACCTCAAATTCCGCATTCAATTTTGTGCCGTTTCGATATCTGAAAAAAAATCTGCTCGATACCAAATGCTTCAAACTTCCGCTCAAATTAAATCCAATTTTTACTTTTTCGTTGTAATTTTTCAATTTATCCGAAAAATAGCCTAAATCCGAAAAATTTATTGTACTTTTATTATTCAAATCAATGTTTGCCAAAACCATTTGCGGGTTTTCCGACAAATCGGATATGTTGTTGTAATTCAGTTTGATTTGGTCAAATAAAATATCGGTTTTGTTGAGTTTAAAATTAAAATTCGTAAGTTCAATTTTTCGTTTATCGTAATAAATTTCCGATGCAATATTGCGAACTTTGAAACCGCTCTGTTCATCGAAACAAAACGTATCGATATTTAGCGCAATAGCCTCATTTTCATACACAAAATCGCTGACGTTTAAGTTCAGATTTGTAATGTTTATTGTGTCCAAATCCATTTGGCTCGGCACCGAATCTTTTTCTTGTGTGCAATAAAAAACAGATACATTTTTGAGGTCTAAATTGTTCAAATTGAACGTTGGCGGGTCAGAATTTTCGTCGTCATCGTCGTCGTCGGAACTCGAAAAATTTTCCAAGAAAAAATCCAAGTTAGAAAAACCGGTCGAATCGACGCGATACTCAAACCGGCTGTTTATAAGTTCCACTTTATCAACAATATACTTATTTTTTTTCAAACTAATATATTGCGGTCTGACCCGTAAAATTCCGGCGCTGATAAGCGTATCTTTTTGATAATCTTGCAGAAAGAAATCCTCTACAACAACGTCAAAAGGAGCATGAATATAAATGCGTCCTATCAGAATATTTGAATTGAATTGCTCCGAAGCAATTTGCATAATTTTGTCTTTCAAAAAATTCTGAACAGGTTTTATTTGGATTACAAAAAATAAAAATACCGGCAAAAGCAGTATAAAAAATAAAAATCCCAATAAAAAACGTATTATAAATTTCCTTTTTTTCATTGTTTGTTTTTGAACTCATTGAAATTCACGCATATTTTGTTGCTTTTTTGGGTGTGTAGCTATCACTACTCAGCCCCCAAAGAGCCTTATATGCCCGAATTTTGCTTTATTTTCAGTCAAATATTAAAAATTTACAATGAGTTCTTAAGAAAAAAATAATATTCAACAAAAACCTTTTTTCAAACTACTGTTTGCTGTCAGACACTAAGGCGTGAAAATATTTTATTATTTTTCGCATTAATTAAAATATATTTTTCTTTGCAAAAATAAAAAAAAACAAATACGAGTGTAATTTAAAATTTAGTTTTTGAATTGTAACAGACCTTAATTTTACAATTAATAGGTAAAAAAATAATTCTTATATAGCTAATAATCAGGCGATTACAAAACTGCGTTAGCTTTTAGTAAGATGCTGATTGTTAGAGTTTTAGCAAATTATTGAGGTTTGAAAAATCAAATAAAAAATTTATGATTTTTTTTTATTTTCGTCGAAAATTAAACGCTCCATAAATCTAAATTTTAAAAAGCCAATGTAAATATTTTGTCGTTATGCAAGTTCTTTTTTCAAAATACAAAAAACATCCTATGCTTGAACGGTTTGTCCAAATTTTGGAGACCAACGAGCAAGTACAAATCCGCAATGCAAAGTCTTCGGCAAGGAGTTTTTTTGTTGCCGCTATTTACAACAAAATCAGCAAACCGCTGGTGGTTTCGCTCGGCGACAAGGAAGAAGCTGCATATTTTTACAACGATTTGCAAACCATTTTATCGCCCGAAAAAATATTTTTCTTTCCGGCTACAATTCGGCATCTGACGCACGATAGCGGCATCAAAACCGACAAAGCCGCAATTATGATGCGAACCGAAACAATAACCAAAATTCCGCATATCGCCAACCCGATAATTGTAACATATCCGGCTGCAATTGCCGAAACGGTTATTGCCAAAGAAAATATTGCGAACAACATAATTGAACTAAATGTAGATGAGAAAGTTGAAACCGATTTTTTGATAGAAATACTGCACGAATACGGTTTTGTGAAAAAAGATTTTGTTTACGAACCCGGACAATATTCTATCAGAGGCGGAATTATTGATGTTTTTTCGTTTTCTGCCGAATTTCCGTTTCGTTTAGACTTTTTTGGCGACGAAATCGAGAGCATCAGAGCTTTTGATATTGAAACGCAATTTTCTATTAAAAAACTTGATAAAGTTCAGATTGTCAGCAATTTACAATTTAAAGATAACGAAAAAAGAACCTCTTTTTTGCAATTAATGGACAAAAAAACTGTACTTTTTACAGACGATTACAAATATCTGCTTGACAAGGTTGAAGATTTGAGCAAAAAACAAAAAGAAATTAAGTTGTTGAACCCCGATACGGAATTGAATGAAATTATACAATACGTTGATTTTAAGGATTTTGCAGCGTCGATGAACGGGTTTAAACTTGTGCATTTGTCAAATACAGTTTTTGAAAATGTGCGTTTTGTAGAACTGAATGTGAACGCTCAACCTGCAATTCAAAAAAACTTTAATCTTTTGGCTAACGACCTGAAATTGAAGCAAAAACGCAATTTTGCGACCTACATTATGTCCAACAGCGACAAGCAAATAGAACGTTTGAAAGATATTTTGCAAAGCAACGAAGTGCAAACGAAAGTGGAGTTTTTGCCCATAAAAGGTACAATGCACGAGGGTTTTACCGACAACGATTTGGGGGTTTTGGCTTACACCGACCACCAAATTTTTAACAGATTTCATCGTTTTTTATTAAAAAAATATAATATCGGAAAATCGAAAGAAACCCAACTGTTGCAGGAAATAAAGGAACTCAACATTGGCGACTATATTGTGCACTACGACTACGGGGTTGGGGTTTTCAAGGGACTGACAACCATCGAAAACGACGGAAAAAAACAGGAGGTTGTACGTATCGAATATCGCGACCGCGACAGCCTTTTTGTTAATATTCATTCGTTGCATAAAATTTCAAAATTCAAAGGGCAAGACGCCGAACCTCCAAAAATAAACAAGTTGGGAACTGCGGCGTGGAAAACTACGAAAAATAAAACCCAAAAACATATCAAGGATATTGCAAAAGACCTTATTGAGCTGTACGCCAAGCGAATGCACGAAAAGGGCTTTGCTTTTTCCGAAGATACTTATCTGCAAGATGCTTTGGAGGCTTCGTTTTTGTACGACGAAACTCCCGACCAAAGTAAGGCTATTACCGACGTAAAGGCGGATATGGAGAAAAATATCCCGATGGACAGGCTGGTGTGTGGCGATGTGGGGTTCGGAAAAACCGAAATTGCAATAAGAGCTGCCTTCAAAGCCGTGTGCGACAACAAACAGGTGGCTTTGCTGTGTCCGACAACGATTTTGGCATATCAGCATTACCGAACTTTTACGGCACGAATGCAGGATTTGCCGGTTACAATCGACTACATTAGCCGAATGCGAACGGCAAAACAGAGCAAAGAAATTTTGCAAAAATTGGCTGACAAAAAAATTGATATACTTATCGGGACGCATCGGCTTGTTAGTAAGGACGTGAAATTCAATGATTTAGGCTTGTTGATAATTGATGAGGAACAAAAATTTGGTGTTGCAGTCAAGGAGGAATTGAAACAGTTACGCGTAAATGTAGATACGCTTACGCTAACGGCTACGCCAATACCCCGAACGTTGCAGTTTTCGCTTATGGGAGCAAGAGATTTGTCGGTTTTGCAAACTCCGCCTGCCAATAGGCAACCTATTATCACAGAGCTACATACGCTCAACGAAAATATTGTGCGAAAGGCAATAAATTACGAAATTCGCAGAGGCGGACAGGTGTTTTTTATACACAATCACATTGCAACTTTGCCAAAAATGAAAGAGTACATCAATAAAATTGTGCCGGACGCAGTGATTCGGATTGGACACGGACGAATAAAAGCAACCGAATTGGAAAAAACAATAACTGATTTTATCAAGGGCGAATTTGATATTTTGCTGACTACGAGTATTGTAGAAAATGGATTGGATATTCCGAACGCTAACACAATTATTATTAATAACGCTCACAAATTTGGTTTGAGCGATTTGCATCAAATACGCGGACGCGTAGGGCGAGCTTCGCGAAAGGGTTTTTGTTATCTTTTTGCTCCGCCAAAAACGTCTCTGTCTGCCGTTGCAAAAAAACGCTTGACGGCAATTGAGAATTTTGTGGAGCTTGGCAGTGGATTTAATATTGCCCTGCAAGATTTGGATATTCGGGGCGCCGGCGATCTTTTGGGAGCGGCTCAAAGCGGATTTATAAACAGTATCGGTTACGAAACGTTCAAACGAATTTTGGAAGAAACGATGTTGGAGCTTCGCACAACCGAATATAAGCATATTTTTTCGGAAGAAGATAATAAAAATAATAACGAAGGCGAACATAGCTACATATCTGATTGTCAGATTACTACAGATTTGAATATTGGTTTCCCCGAAGATTATATTTCCAACGAAACCGAGCGGTTAAAAATATATCGCGAACTTGATAGTTTGAAAGACGAAGAGCGCATAAATCAGTTTGAAAACGACCTTACCGACCGTTTTGGAAAGTTAGACGAACAGGGTAAAGAGTTGTTGAATATTTTGCGTCTTAGAATGTTGGCTATTAGTTTGGGGATTGAAAAAATAACGATGAAAAACGGAGCTTTTATTTGCTATCTTATTTCTAATCAGGATTCTGCGTTCTATGATAGTCCTATTTTTGCTCGTATTTTGACGTTTGTTCAAAAAAATTATTCTTGCGAAATGAAACAGAAAAATGAAAAATTATTTATTCGTTTTAATAAAATTACAACCGTGAAAAAAGCGTTGGGACTGTTGAGAGAAATTTGATGCGGACGAGGTTTGTATTTTTTACAAGCCTGCCGAGACGTTACATGCAACGTCTATACAAGGACGCGGAACGCGGGAAATCAATGAAAATGAAATACGGAAAAAATTTATTTGCGAAAAAACATCGAAACCGTTTTTTGGTAGAGACGTTCTCTACGAAAACACGAAACGCGGGGTTTAAAACAATAAAACCCGTTTTTTGATAAGCGTATTCAGAAAATACAAATCCCCCCGATTTACATCGAGGGCTACAAAAATATCATCGCTACGCGATTGGGGGAAACCCCGTAGGGGTGATATATTTGTAGCCCCGTATGGAATGAAATGGAATGCGGGGGTTAAAACAATAAAACCCGTTTTTTGATATTTTTTGGCAAAAAACAAACTATAAAACACTGATTACTAAAACATTAATACTTTCCGAATGTGCCTATCTAACAATAGTTGATTTTCTTCAATCCGTTTTGTATTAAATTAAGAAGCTCCGTACACATTTCTGCCGACAATTCATAGACGCAATAATTCCAAACCTCCTACTCTACCCCACACATCAGCCAACGCCCCCAAACAAAAAAATCTATGCACTATACAAAAAATTTAACGAACTGCCGATAATCACAACAATTCGTTAAATTGTACAAACGACAAACTACTTATTCAGTTCGTTCATTAGTTCGTCAGTCATTTCCATATTGTGAAAAACATTTTGCACGTCCTCATCTTCTTCAAAAGCGTCAATTATTTTCAGCACTTTTTCGGCGGTGTGCAAATTCACAGATTTCAAGTTATTCGGCACCCTTATCAACTCCGAATTTTCGGGCGTAATTTTGAGTTCTTCCAATTTTCCTTGCATTGCGCCAAAGTCCTCAAAATCAGTAGTTACAATATATTTGTCTTCCTCTTGTTCAATTTCTTCGGCACCACCGTCAATCAGTTCGAGTTCGAGTTCTTCGATGTCATCTACCTGTTCTACCGGAATTGTAAAAACTCCTTTTCGGTCGAAAATAAACGACAGCGAACCATTTTTCCCAAGACTTCCGTTGTGTTTGTTGAAAATCGCCCTAATGCTACTAACAGTTCGATTGTTGTTGTTAGACAGGCACTCTACGTAAATTGCTACTCCGTCGGGTCCATAACCTTCAAATGTAACTTCTTCCCAATTTTCGGTTCCTGCTTCGGCTTTCGATATTGCTTTTTCGATTGTAGCTTTTGGCATATTTGCACCTTTGGCGTTCAACAAAGCTGTTCGCAAGCGCGGATTTTGTGTTTCGTCGCTACTTCCGCCTTCTTTTACGGCAATTGCTATTTCTTTGGCTATTCGAGAGAACAGTTTTGAGCGTTTTGCATCGGCTGCCCCTTTTTTTCTTTTAATTGTTGACCATTTGCTATGTCCGGACATAATCTATAATTTTTGTTATGAATAAATTTTGCACGAAATTATATCTTTTTTGTTATAATAACAAAATTTTTTCAAACTCGATATATTTTTATTATTTTAACAAAAATTACCTATCATTTTTTTATAAAAAATATTGATTTACATTAATATATTAATGTGTCATAAATATTTTGATTTTGGAGAAACAGCAAATAAATTTGAATATTCTAAAAAAAATCAAATTTCAAGTACAATTTTTCCATTTTCAAAAACAGGAACACAGTCAAAAACATCAGTTTTCAAACAAAATTTTATATCATTGATAAGATTTGTTCGCATTTTTTTGAAACGCACCGACTGTGTCATCACAAAATCGAATAAATTATCTTTTGCCAAATTGTACAAAAGCATCGAATGCGCCGCGCCGTCAGTTCCAATTTCGTAATTTTGAATTTCCAACAAGTCAGTTGCCATTTTTCCGGCAAACAAAGTATCTTCGATGCTCAAAGCCGATTTCCAGCCCGAACAAACCAACAAAACATTTTTATTTTTGTTCTGCAAATACTCTTTCACGGCATTGCTATTTACAAATGTTCCAATAATAATTTCTGTATTTTTGAACTTAGAAGCGTTTTTTTCGGCAATTTTCAGAGTTCGTGTTCCGTTCGTGGTCGTTATTGCCACTCTCCTACCCTTAACATCTTGATTATCAACAAAATAAAAAGGTGAATTACCGGTATCAAAGCCGGAAATTTTATCACCATTTCGTTCGCCCGCCAACATATAACCCTGCGGTTTTAGTTTCAGCGTATCCTCAACATTATCTAATGGCAAAATCTCCGCAACTCCCGAAGCCAAAGCCGTTGTAATGGTTGTGCTGGCTCTTACCACATCTATAATAACTATTACGGTGTCGGTTAAATCATAATTTTCTATCAGTTTTAACGACAAACAAGCATCTATTTTATTCATATTTTTTTTATAATTAAAATTCAAAAAACTAAGAAATTACTATTCCGAAAAAACTCCCGAGCTAAGTTCTAAACCACCATCGCACCCCAAACCGCAGATAATAGCTTGACAAATTGTAATATTGTACGGTGCTGAAATATTTTCCCAACAAGTAGTCGTTTGCGTGGTCAAGGCGCACGATAACCACAGCATTTTTGATTTTAGCCGTAAGAAACACGTTCAAAATAGGATAATTTCCGGTCATTTTTTCGTTTTTCAGATAAAACTGCCCTATCGTTGGGCGATAGCCGTACATATAAAACCGCGACATATAGCTGACGTTCACCCCAAAATTTATATTAACCGCCTTTTTGAACATCGGAAAATCGGCGTACAACGACGACATTGCCACATATTCCGGTACATTAGTTATTTTGTTTTTGTTCGATTTTTGCCAATACAAATTTATGTCAGATGCAAACGGGCCAAAATAAAACGTTTTTTTCAGCCAAAGCGTACTCATAAAAATCGTTTCGTCTAATTGTACGGGTAGCGCGGTTGAATCGAAAAATATGTGATTTTTGTAAATTCCGTAGTCGCCTCCCAGTTCCAAATGAAGCTTTTTAAGCCGAATTTTACCCGAAAAGCTCAAATTTTTCTGTTTCTCCAAAAATTTTTCCCACGCCTCGTAATTTCCGTTGTAATGTTCGTAAAAAAATCCGGGCAAACAGCTCTCTACCTTCTCCTCAAAATTGAACTCTATATTTTTGCTCAGGTCTATAACTTGCTGACCTCTAATATTATAATCGTTTAGTCGTCTGCCAAGAAAGTAATAATCAGCTATTAAATTTCCCGAAAAAAAAGAACGTTTAAAATCGCTCACAGAAAACGAAACGTAATTATCCGTAAAAAATTCGCCTGCCAGCCGGTACAAATATCCTCTAAAATAATAAATTTGTTGAAGACTGTTGGTTACCGAAAACCCTAATGTCATATTTTTATATAACATTCCAAGATATAACGTATTATCCATCGACCGAACGCCCAAGCTGTCGTAAGTTTCTTTTGGTGAGATTAGCGGAGGTCCAAATTCTTTGTTCAAACTCGGTTCTAAAAAAATCCTAGACTTCTGTTGAACATTAGATATATGCCTAAAAATCAAATCATTAGGCAACTCAAACCAATGATTCAAATATATCCCGCGATAGCCAATTAAACTTTTCACATTACTGAAAAAATATTGTTGGTCTTCAAGAGGCGTGTAACTACTATCGTGCAAATTTATAATTCCTCCGTTTTCGGCTCTTTTTATTTTGGTGAAATAAAGTGCTAAATAAATATTATATTTCTTTATATTCTGAAAATACCAAATATTAAATTTATTGATTGATGAATTTTCGTTATCGACAGCCAAATTTTTTGCCGTAAACAGCTCATATTCAAGCCCAAAGTTCTTATTTTCAAAACTGAGCGTGTGCAAAAATTTTAGATTTTGTTGTTCAACCGCCTTTCGCCCTCCGATGTATTTTATGTCGGAATACGGATTGTTTGTTTTGTAAAAACTCAGCCGATTGGGCTTCAAAACGTATTCGATGTAAGGGTTTAAAAAGTTGAAATTTGTAAACTGTTCGCGTTTTTTGAATAAAATCGGCAAACTTGGTGTTCCGATTTGCCCCAAATTTATTGAGGGCAACAAATCGTCTTCGTAAGCTCCAAAACGCTCCAAATGGCGCTGAGCCGTGTCAATTCCGGTTGTATCTATCGACAAATATTTATTGAATTGGTACTTTTCTACAATTAATTTTGTAGAATCAGGCACCGGTTTTTCTGAGCTTAAAGATTGCGAATAAGCGACAACTAAATTAAAAAATAATATTAAAAATATATAAGTTTTCTTCATTTTAAAACTGAAAATATATAAATGGTTGTACATCTTGATTTTGAAATTGCACAACTAATTGCAATAGCACCGTAAAGATAATAATTTTTACAACAAAAGGTGTTTTTACAAAAATATTTGATATTTTTTCGACCCATTCCAAAGAAATTGTGTGCATTGCAAAGCCTATCAACACAAGGATTACCCATATTTTTCGTGCGTCCCAAAAATGAACAATAAAACTAAAATCCATATCGGTAAAAACCTGTTTTATCATCATCCAAGCCACCACAAAAGCATCTATTTTGACATCTTGTACCATTTCGGTTGTTACGCCATTTTCGGTTACTTGTACCATTTCGGGGCGCGTAATGTCCACCGCCCTAAAAAATATCCACAAAAACACCACAAAATGGAATGTTATAAACCAATTCAAGAATTTTACGGGGAATATTTTTGGTATCTTGTCCAACGTTTTTTTCAACGCTTTGTGAACGGCAAGCCCAATGCCGTGCATACCGCCCCAAAAAACAAATTTCCAATTTGCGCCGTGCCACAAACCGCCCAAAAGCATTGTCAGCATCAGATTTCGGTACATTTTCCATTTTCCTTTGCGATTTCCGCCAAGCGGAATGTACAAATACGTTCTGAGCCAAGTAGATAGCGAAATATGCCAACGTCGCCAAAATTCCGTGATATTTTTAGCCTGATAAGGCAACAAAAAGTTGATACCCAAATCGAAGCCCATTATGCGTGCAAAACCGATTGCCATATCCGAATACCCCGAAAAATCAAGGTATATCTGCAATGTGTAACCGTAGATAGCCATTAGATTTTCAAAGCCATTGTAAGTATCGGGAGCGGCAAAAATCAAGTCGTTGTATTGGGCGATATAGTCGGCAATGACTGCCTTTTTGAACAAGCCCAACATCACCAACCACATACCACTGTAAACCGCTTGTTTGGTAACTTGTGGCGTTTTTTTCAGTTGTGGCAAAAAGTGGTGCGCCTTAACAATAGGACCGGCTACAAGTTGCGGAAAAAACGACAAGAAAAACGCGTACTCCAACAAACTTTCTGTTGGTTTTATTTTTTCTTGATAAACATCAATTACGTAACTAATTGACTGAAAGGTATAAAACGAAATTCCAACCGGCAGAAAAATGTCCATCGGCTGAAAATTATTTGTAAATAACAAATTCAAATTAAATATTACAAAATTTGTATATTTGAAATATCCGAGCAAGCCCAAACTCGGGATAACCCCCATAATCAACCAAAAACGCTTCCACGATTTTTTGTTGGCTTGATATACAAATTTTGCAAACGAAAAATCAGTTATTGATGTCAAAACCAATAATAAAAAGTATGCGCCACTCGATTTGTAATAAAAAAACAAACTAAAAGCTATAACATAAATCGATAAAGCTAATCTTTTTTTATAAATTACTGTGTAAATTATAATAAAAAAACTGAAAAATAACAAAAACACACCGCTATTGAAAAGCATTGGGTTATTTGGGTCATAAACAAATAGTTGTGCTATATTTTCAAGAAAAGTCATATTTGTAGTTTTCTAAAATCCGAAAATCATATCTATTGCAAAGCTCAACGTTTTATCATTAAAGGTAATATCCACAACTCAGTCTATGTTTGCTAGTTACAACCTGTACTCACCTTTACTTACAAGTGTTTAGGCGTATCCAGAAAATGTCAATATTCAAATAATCAATGACTTACAGCGCAATTTTTACCCCCCCCTTTTTTTTTTGCCAAAAACATCAAAAAATGGTATTTGTTATGTTTTACAGAACTTTTTTGGGTACCAATTTTTTAATTCCCACTCTTTATTTCATACAAGGCTACAAACATATCCCCCTACGTTTTTTTTTATAATTGCATAGCGATGATATGTTTGTAAGCCTCGATGTGAAAATCTGGGGATTTGTATTTTATGAATCACCCTATTTAGACTTTTCATAACTCCCCCCTACGGATTTAAGATTATCGTGAATATTTATTTGAGTAGTTTGATTCTCTGCTTGAATAAAATTGATAATCAGTTATTTATCAATTTGTTAATATCATTTTCTTTGTATCTATTTCTTTTCCGTTTATAAGCAATGAATACATATACATACCAGGTATTAACTCACTTGAATCTATAGTTATTTGTGTATTATTACTTAAATTATTATAGGTTTTTATTAATCTTCCTTGCATGTCAAAAATTAAAATTGATGCTTGGTTAATTTCTCCAAACAAAGTATAATTTATTGTTGTTATTTCATTAAAAGGATTGGGAGTATTTTGATAAAGCTTTGATTTATATATTACTTTTTCATTTTCTGTAATATTATCTATTTCCGAATTATTTGTTGATTTATAGTTATCTTCTATTTGACAATATTGCTTAACTAATTTTTCTAAATAATCTATTTGTTTTTGCTGTGCTTTGATGCCCTCTACCAGTAAAGCTATTAAGTCTGTATATGCAATAGCTTTTGTGTTATTTTGAGGAATTGTTCTTACTAAATCGGGTAAAACTTTTTCGACGTCTTGTGCTATAAAACCCAATCTTTCTCTTGAATAATCGCTATTATTCATATCTTCATCTTTAAACATAAATCTTTTGCCGTTGAGTTGATTAATAATCCCTATGGGATCATCTATTGATCTTATATTTCTCTTTAGTTTTATGTCAGAACCAAACCAACCTCCTTTTTCACACCATAACCAACCATGTGCATTAACAAAGAAACGGTCATAACCATAAGTGAGATGGTATGCACAAGCATCAGGGTTATGAACTGTCGTTGTAATTGCTCTACCCCAATTACCAACTTGTGAATTTATTTCTACACTACCATTATTTAAAACTCTAAATTGGCTATAACTTGTATTTGAAATAAAAATTATAAATACAACTATAAATAAACTCTTGTAATGTTTCATTTTATCTTATTTTAATATGTTATTAAATTTATTTGACTTCTAATGTTGAACCTAATTTTACTTCAAAAGGTCCATTTATTGTTGTTATATTTTCTGCATCTAATGTTAATTTTGCTCCATTTTGCACAGCGCTGTTTGATATATTTATCTCGCAATTAGAATAACTTGTATTTGTATTAAATGTTTGATTGCTTATGTTTGTTCCTGCACAAATAGGCATTGTTTCACAATCCCAATTTGAATAAATACCACATTGGTCATTAACTCCTCTAACACATACCTGTGTAGTTACATTAGTGTTTAAAGTTGCTGTTGTTCCATTCCCTGTTATTGTTCCATAATTAGATTTCCATTCATATCCCGAGGTGGGCTCTACATTTGAAATATGAATATAGTTATTACCGGCATAAACATACTGAGATTCTAAATCCGGTTGTCCAACTTGCTCTGTTCGTGTAGGGTAAGCATTAAATATTGCACTTTCATATTGATTGAAATTTCCACCTGAGGGTGGTTCAAAATCTCCTAACGCAAAAGGTCCATTATCTTTGCCCTTCCACCCCCAATTACAGTGAAAATTATCATTGCTATCATATCCATCAATAACCCATGTATGTCCTTCAATTTTAACACCTCCACTGTATATTATTGGTCGAGCGTTATCAAGCTCATTTTTCAACATTGCTTCCCAATGCCGTAAGTTCCATATTCTCCACTTTAGATCAATATTGTCTGAAAAACCAAAATAGTTTTTTAAAGCTTTTTTTGCATCCCATGGCATTGCAACTGAACCCTCATCATCATATTTCATTTCACAAGCAACCCCACAATGATAAATAAGTTTTGCATTTTCATC
>PDWI01004214.1_pt1 | contig 19486 bp, 13 predicted proteins | sample 1430891 | NCBI WGS metagenome assembly PDWI01 (sample SAMN01162508, study PRJNA174530) | Oral metagenome, whole genome shotgun sequencing project. | biome: Marine environment; feature: Marine mammal; material: Swab sample of the gingival sulcus; isolation source: swab sample of gingival sulcus...
AAAGTAAAAGTAGAATTAGAGAAAGACACACTTTATGTAGATGGAAAAGATGTAAAGCTCATGCCAGGTATGACAGTAGTTTCTGAGATAAAGATTGGCAAGAGGAGAGTAATCGAGTTTATATTAGAGCCTCTTATAAAACACCTTGATGAAGCTTTTCATGTGAAATAGAAAAACTTGATTCTTAGGAAATTATTTTTTCAATCTCACATCTATTATCTTTATTTACTTCTCTTTATATGCTATACTATATTAAAATTACTTAAAGAAATATTCTCACTACTTACTGTAGCTTGGTGAGTTGTTTTGATAAGTCAGTTTTTATGTTTGAAATTGTTATATATAGGAGGTCTATATGAGTAAAGTTAGTCTTGAGAGAGTATTGTATTACTTTGGCGAAATTTCTAAAATTCCAAGGTGTACTAGAGATGAAAAGAGGATTAGTGAATACCTAATTAATTTTGCAAAAGAGCATGGGTATGACTACTATACTGATGAGTACTACAATGTTATTATTACAAGAGAAGCAGCTCCATCTATGGCTGATAAACCAAAGTATATACTACAAGGTCACAGTGATATGGTCTGTGAAAAGACAAGTGAGTCAAATCATGATTTTACAAAGGACCCAATTGAAATAATTATAGATGGCGATATCATGACAGCCAATGAGACTACTCTAGGTGGCGATAACGGTATTGCAGTGGCTATGACTCTAGCTATACTTGAAAATAAAGAGCTTGAACTACCACAGATTGAATTCCTTTGCACTAGCCAAGAAGAAGAGGGCATGGTAGGTGCACACAATCTTAAAGAAGGTATCTTAAAAGGTTCTAAGATGATAAATATTGACTCTGAGATGTGGGGTCATGTTGTAACTGCCTGTGCTGGTGGTAACTGCATCAACTTTGAATTTGACTTTGAAAGCTATGAAGAAGTAAGTGATGCATCACTTAACTACTATGAAATATCTATAGATAAGTTCTTTGGTGGTCACTCAGGTATTGAAATTCATCAGCCTAGAGTAAATGCAATTGTTGAGACTTTTAAATTCCTATCAAAGTATGATGATGCTAGAATTTCAAAGGTTGTTGCTCCTGGTAAGTTCAATGCTATTAGCAGAACACTAAATGTCAAGTTTGCAACAAAGGCTAATATAGAAAATGACTTTGAGCAATTTGTAAAAGACTGCTTAAAAATTGAGCCAGATGGTATTATGGAGCTAAAGAAATTAGATGACAATTTAAAGCTTGTTGATGCAACAGTAAGTAAGAATATGATTTCTCTAATTTCTCAAATTCCAAATGGTGTCTATGAGTTCTCTAAACATATGGAAGGCATGGTTGAAACCTCAATGAATGCTGGTCTTGTGGAGATGAATAACGAAAAACTTGTACTATTTACGTCAACAAGGTCAAATGTCAATTCAAAGAGAGAAGAAATCACTGAAATATGCGAAAATCTTGCAGTAAAATACAATGCAAAAGCAGATGTAACTGGTGGATACCCAGCTTGGGAATACGATGAAAACAACGAACTCATGTACAAAGTTGTTGAAGTATATGAAAAGATGTATGGTGAGAAGCCGGTTCTTGAAGCTATCCACGCTGGACTTGAGTGTGCTATCCTAAAGCAAAAGTTTCCAACTGTTGAAATGATTAGTATTGGACCTGATTTAAGAGATGTCCATACACCAGCAGAGATTCTATATATAAGTACAGTAGAAAAGGCTACTGACTTAGTCGTTGAGATACTACTATCATAAATTATTAAAGTACCTTTATCTATGATTTTTTGGTCTTAAGTATTTAAGGATTAATAACTCAACTTCCCCTGCTATTTTGTAGTCTTTACCTATTGAAATATAAATGATACTACAAGGTAATATAGAGGTATTGACAAGAAAATTGACCTAAAAATGTACTTAAGATTTCATGCTTTAAAACACCTTATCCCATGCTAGATTCCTACGTTGCTTTGCACCTCTGGATGACAGCAAGGGATAAGGTGTTTTTGGTAGGTATCCTTACTTGGAAACACTATTTATTTTTGCAAATGCAAGATTCCTACGTCTCTACGCTCCTCTAAATGACATAAGAGTGAGGCTTTGTAAGAAAGGCATTTGCTTAATTAGTATAGTATTTCAAGGTGTGGAGTCTTTAAGTTTGCAATGTATAGTTGTGTTTTAAAGACTCTGAATGAGAAGTTCATTTTTGCTTTTGAGGTAACTTTTTAAATAGAGTCAAGCAAATTGTTAAATATATGTAAATAATATGAACACTCCTTTCAAAGCAACAAAATAATGACATTTTATTAATAGCAATTATTAACTGGTTAAAGGGGTTATTATTTTAAAATAATTTATTGATAACAAATATCAACATTTCAAGCAATCTTAAACTATCAAGGTTTAAATGCTATTTTTTAATAAAATATAATACTTTAGTAAAATGAAAACTAATTATTGAATGTTTGTCACATTTATGTTAACATTGTGGCGTTGCATAATATTATTTAATTATAAGGAGTAAGATTATGGTTAATGAGAGAATCAAATCACTTCGCTCTCTGATGGATGAGCAAAACATTGATATGTATGTTGTGCCTTCAGAGGATTATCACCAAAGTGAATACGTTGGGGATTACTTTAAGTCAAGAGCATTTATATCTGGATTTACTGGTTCAGCAGGACTTGTTATTGTCACAAAAGATAGTTCTTATCTTTGGACAGATGGAAGGTATTTTACGCAGGCTGCAATTGAGCTAGAAGGTTCTGAAGTTCTACTACAAAAAATGGGCGAACCTAATGTTCCAACTGTCCCAGAATTTATCACTGACAACCTAGGAGAGGGTGGTGTACTTGCCTTTGATGGAAGATGTGTATCAGTAGCATTTGGTGAACAGTTAGAAAGTATTGTTTCATCAAAAGGTGGAAAGCTGATTTACGATGTTGACTTAGTTGATAAAGTGTGGCAAGATAGACCTTCACTTCCTGAAAAACCAGCATTTTTCTTAGAGGAAAAGTATACTGGAGAATCAAGTGTAAGTAAATTAGCTAAAATTCGTCAAGAGATGAAGTCTGTAGGAGCTGATATACACATCATTGCATCACTTGATGATGTTTGCTGGATTATCAATACTAGAGGTCAGGATGTCATGTATTCGCCTCTACTACTATCTTATCTTATCATCACTGAAAACGAAGTATTCTTGTTTGTAGATGAAAAGAAGTTAAATGATGAAATTTTAGAAAATCTAAAATCAATTCAGGCAAATATACTACCTTATGATGATATTTATGAGTTTTTAAAAGACACGCCTACTGATAAAGTGGCTTTTATTGATACCAATAGACTGAATTATGCAATGTATAAAAACATTCCTGATTCAATCAGAAAAATTGTAAAATTAAATCCTAGTCAACTTCTAAAATCACAGAAGAATGAAGTTGAAGTGGAGAATATTAAAAAAGCACATGTCAATGATGGTATTGCTTGGGTCAAGTTTATGCGTTGGCTAAAGGCAAATGTAGGCAAGATGGAAATTAGCGAAATTGACGCATCTGACAAGTTAGCAAGTTACAGAGCTGAGCAGGAAGGGTACTTGTGGCCATCATTTGGACCTATTTCTGGATACAGAAGTAATGGTGCTATTGTGCACTATAGTGCAAGTCCTGACAGTCAGAGTATGCTAGAAGCAAAGAGTCTATATTTATCAGATACAGGTGGAAACTACTACACTGGTACTACTGATATCACAAGAACACTTGCCCTTGGCGAACTTACTGAAGAAGAGAGAAGACACTTTACCTATGTACTAAAGGCTCATGCTAATTTAGCAATGGCTAAGTTCCTAAAGGGTACTTCTGGTTATGCACTAGACATCCTTGCGAAAAAGCCGCTTTGGGATGCTGGTCTTGACTTTAATCATGGAACAGGTCATGGTGTTGGCTATCTTCTAAATGTCCATGAGGGACCACAGGGGATTCGATACAAAATAAATCCTGCAAAGAGTGAAACTCAGGCTTTTGAGCTTGGTATGATAGTCACCAATGAGCCAGGACTTTACATTGAGGGTAAGCACGGCATAAGAATAGAAAATGAGCTATTAGTAGTTTACGACAGTACTACTGAATTTGGTGATTTCTATAAGTTTGAAAATGTTACTTATGTACCGATTGACCTTGATGCAGTTGAAGTTAGTATGCTTAATGAAGAAGAAAAGGCATATCTAAATTCATATCACAAGTTTGTGTATGAAACAATAGCACCACATCTAAATGATGAAGAAAAAGAGTGGCTAAAAGAGTACACAAGAAGTATTTAGTACACAATCTCATGTGGAGAGATTTTGTATATATTGCCATAATAGGTGATTATTATGGCGTGGTTATTGTTTAGTTATTATAGGAGGTATTATGGAAACAACTAAAAAACAGCGTTTTCCTTTTGGTTTCTATGTGTGTTCATTTGCTTTTACACTAGAGCGTTTTGCGTTCTATTCAGCAAAGTGGTTAATGGCTGGATTCATTGCGAAATCAATTGTTGATGGGGGATTAGGATTAACTGACGTAGATGGTGCTAAAGCCCAAGCAAACCTTGTTGCATTTACTTATCTTGGACCTATGATTGGTTCATACATTTCTGACCACTGGATAGGTGCTAAGTATCTCGTTCCTGTAGGTATGGTACTTATGGGTGCTGGATATCTAGTTGGCTGGCAGGCATATAGCTTATCTGCTGTATATACAATGATTATATTAGTATCATTAGGAACTGCACTATTTAAAACACAGACAAACTCAATCACAGGTAGACTATTTTCTGATAAAGCAAATCTGGCTGGTGCATTCTCAACACAGTATTCATTTGTCAACGTTGGTTCGTTTATTGGAACAACTTCTATTGGCGTAATTGTTGCCATTTATGGATTTAGATTTTGTTTCTTAATCTGTGCTGTTATCATGTTTATCAATGCACTCTGGTTCCTATTTGGATGGCGTTTTCTTGGCGAAGCTGGTAAAAAGCCATTTAAAATTGACGAGCACGCTAAGACAGAAGAAGAAAAGCACACTGAGAAGAAGCCACTTACAAGTATTGAAAAGAAGAGAATTTCAGCTATCGTTATCATTTCGGTATTCTCTATTGTTTTCTGGTTGTTCTGGTACTTAGCTTATATGCCAGTATATTATCACTGGGGAGCTACAGGTACAACTGCTGCTAGAGCTAACTGGATGATTGGAAATTTTGAAATTCCAACTTCTTGGTTTGACTCACTAAATGCGCTATGTTGTATTGTACTTGGACCTGCACTTGGTTCATTCTGGATTAAGAGAGCGCACAGTCCTAAGGGTGACTGGAACATGTTCCAAAAGACTGCTATTGGTCTATTCTTACTAGGTCTATCTTATGTTGTTATGTCAACTGCTGACGTTGTAAGAGGAGCAAACCAAGCATCTATCCTATGGATTATCTTATTTGGTATCATCCTTTCACTTGGTGAAATGGTATTCTCTCCACTAGGAAACTCGTTTATTGCAAAATATGCACCACCAAGACTACTTTCTAATATGATGGCTGTTTGGGTGCTTGCAGTATTCTTTGCAGGTAAGTCTTATGGATACCTATATGAGTACACTAAGAACTTTAAGTTCTCAAATGCATACTTTACAATTGCTGGTATTGCCATTGCGTTTGCTGTTATTCTATGGGCTGTCAATCCAAAGTTAAATGCACTCGTTGAAGAAGATGCAGAATAATATTAAATATATTTAAATTTATTATAGGAGGGTGACCTTTGTTTATGGTATAATGTAAACGACAATGATTGTTATTTATAAACATAGACGGAAGGTTACCCTTTTTGTATTTATTTTATAGGAGGAAGATATGTTAAAAAAAGAAAGATTTGACCGAGTTTTGGCTGAAATGGAAAAGAAAGGTGTTGAGCAACTTCTCATCACTGATAAGTATGCTATTTACTATATGCTTGGCAAGATGTTTGAGCCTGGTGAGAGAATGCTTGTCCTCTATGTCAATAAGGATGGTGTAGCTAAATTAGCTATCAATGAGTTATTCCCAGTAGATGAAGACCTTGGTGTAGAACTTGTCTGGTACAATGACGTCAATGATGGTGTAGAAGTTCTCTCGAAGCACTTTGGAAACTATGATACCATAGGAGTAGACAAGTCGTGGCCATCAGGTTTCTTACTAAGACTACAAGAACTCATGCCAGAGAAAAAGTATGTCAATGGTTCTGTGATTGTTGATAAGGTGAGAAGAATTAAGGATAAAGATGAGCAGCAAGCTATGAGAGAAGCATCTCTTATGAATGATGAGGTCATCAAAGAAGTTATTCCATGGGTAACAAAGGGTTTAAATGAACATGAACTCAATGCAAAAGTAAAAGAAATTTACAAAAAGCACGGTGTAGAGAAACTTTCTTTTGAGCCAATCACTGCTTATGGCAAAAGTGCAGCAGACCCTCATCATGAGACAGATGATACTGTTGGTAAGCGTGGGGATTGCGTCGTAATTGATATTGGTGGTTACTTAAATGACTATGCTTCAGACATGACTCGTACTGTCTTTATTGGTGAAGTTTCAGATAGACATAGAGAGATATACGAGATTGTCAAAGAGGCAAATAGACGTGGTATTGAAATGGCAAAACCAGGTGTTAGAATGTGTGATGTAGATGCTGCTTGCAGAGATTACATTGAGTCAAAGGGTTTTGGCAAGTACTTTACTCATAGAACTGGTCACTCAATTGGTCTTGAAACACATGAGCAAGGTGATGTTTCACTAGCCAATACAGACATTATAGAAGTAGGGCAGTGTTTCTCTGTAGAGCCTGGTATCTACATTGCTGAAGAGAGTATTGGCGTTAGAATAGAGGACTTAGTTCTCATCACAGAAGATGGCTGCGAAGTGTTAAACAAGGTAACAAAAGACCTTATCATTGTTGAGGAGTAGGAATGAATATTAGAGAAGGAAAAATTCCTTTTAAGGGATTTGAGACATATTATAGAATTGTAAATCCAGAGGGTAAAAACACACCTCTTGTACTGCTTCATGGTGGTCCTGGTTCTACCCATAACTACTTTGAAGTTTTAGATAGCATAGCTGAAAAGACAGATAGACCTCTTGTCATGTACGACCAAATTGGCTGTGGAGAGTCTATGGTGACTGGTCATCCAGAGCTTTTTACTGCTGAAGTATGGATGGACGAATTAGACAATCTTAGAGAGCATTTAAACCTACAAGAAATGCACCTATTAGGTCAGTCTTGGGGTGGCATGCTTGCTATCTGGTATGCGATTGAGAGAAAGCCAAAGGGCATAAAGTCTTATATCTTATCTTCTACATTATCTTCTGCTAAACTCTGGAAGGAAGAGCAGTATAGAAGAATCTCGTATATGTCTCAGGAAAAGCAAGATGCTATAAAGCATGCTATCGATAATGAAGACTATTCGTATCAGCCATACCTTGATGTCGTAGATGAATTCATGGAGCTTTACTGTGCTGGCAGCTTTGGTGAGGATGCACCAGAGTGTCTAACTAGACCAAAGGTTAGTGGTGCAGAGGCTTATATAGTAGGATGGGGACAAAATGAGTTCAGTCCTACAGGTACACTTAGTGAGTATGACTTTACAGATAGACTGTGTGAAATAAGTGAGCCTAGTCTTGTCATCAGTGGTCAAATAGACTTATCATCACCATTTATTGCAAAGACAATGTATGATAATCTTCCAAATGCAGAGTGGGAATTATTCCAGTTCAGTAGGCACATGCCTTATGTAGAGGAAAATGAGAAGTACATTGAGGTGCTAAGTAAGTGGCTTAATAAAAACGACTAAGGTTTTTGCTTGTAAATCTTGGGGTTATCTTCGTCACTGCACCCACTTTTCTTGGTTACGTACGCTAAGGTACGTGCCGCGTCGTAAAAGTGGGTTTGTGTCCTAGATTTCATCCAAGATTTATGTGCAAAAACGGCAAGAGATTATTAGCATACTAATCTATGATAAACCTTCTATCCGTCTTTTAGAGCCTATGTAACACTACAGACCATTGCAAATGCTTTTCTTACAGAACTAACCTATAATGTCATTCAGAGGAAGGACGTAAGGAGTGACGTAGGAATCTAGCATTTGCGCTAACTTGTTTAGTGTTTCAAGGCGTGGAATCTTAAATAGAAAGTATTAAAACAAGAACTCGACGTAGGAATCTATGGTTTATTATACGTAGAAGAGCTGTTAGAAGGGCAAAGCTAGCGACTATTTTGGAAAGGTATAGCAGACTGGTAAAGGGACGATAATAAATGTATTTTCTGAAAACCACGCTGCTCTCTCCTACGTGCTAGCCACACAGACTTGTAAATCCCTAACTTTAAGCGTTCTACGAACTTTAAACTATAGGGGTTTATCTGCGTCTGAGCGGCGGATCACTCCGTCGTCGCGGGCACTAAACGGTTTCAGAAAATAATTTATTATCTCAAGCGTTGCTCCTTACGTCGTTCCTCTGAATGACAGCGTGGGACGTCATTATCTGCTCTCTTCTTGGGTTTCGAAAATTAGGACGACAGTCCGAACCTTCGAGAAAACTTGTTTTCTGGTGGGGCAAATTTGGGTTGAAACGTTGCTAAAGATGTCTTACTTATGTACCACAATGTAGAAAACTAGCAAAAATTGTGAGTTTTACAGGTTACGAATAATTGTTATCAGATAATACGAATGACTGTTAGATGGTTTAAATTAAAATTGCTATGTGTTATACTGGAATTAGATATTTATGTGGTGTTGAACTTGGTTAAATAATAATTAGTTATTTACCTTTAAGGGGGTGCATATATCATGAAAAAGGTTGTAGTATTACTACTTGTTTTATCTACTCTGTTTATGTCAGTAGCTTGTACAAGTGAATTTAATGTCAGTGTGAATGGAAAAAGTTCTTCTTACTATGGTCATTTGGGTGTAACAGTTACTAAGGAAGATGGTATAGTCACGGATGTTGTCTATGATAAGGGAAAAGAGCCTAAGTATCTAAACAATTCTAAAACTGCTGATATAATATACGATATTTCAGGAAATGAGATTAGCCGTCTAGAAAATGCTGGTTATTTAGTGCCTGTTGATTTGGAGGTGAGTCCTGAAATTTTTGACATAGCAATGGGAAGACTTAGTAAAGAGTTCCAAAAAGTCTTTAACAACACTACTTTTTCCTATGGAATAAAGCCAAATAATCCAGACTATCTTTTAGCAACGGATGAGGTGCATATAGCCTGTGAAACAGAAGGCACTTTAGAAAATGCTTTTTACAATAAGTATAAGCTGTTAATTCAAGAGCTAGCTGAAGTTAAGTTAAGTGCTGATGATTTGAAATGGTTAGATTCTCATGGAGAAGTTATCGTAAATGAAGCAATATTAGCCACTAAGAATACGAAGGTTTCATTGGGAAACAAATATTGGGAGGAGCTTGAAGATAAACCTGAAGTTTGGAGTGTATTAATCTCAAGTCTTCATATGAATTAATGTCTTTAAAAATTTACTCTGTTATTCTGATATTTAGATTTCCAAGCTGTGGTGTTTTATAATAAAGTTTTTTTATTGACACTAATATCAGTTAACACTGCACATTGTCATTCAGAGCCTATGAAACACTAGAAATTATTGCAAATTCTTAGGTTCCTACATCGCTTTGCTCCTCTGAATGACAAAAGAGATAGACTTTGTAAGAAAAGCATTTGCATTAATTTCTATAGTGTTTTAAGGTGTGGAATCTTAATGTGTAGTTTAATTAAAGATTAGTATGAGATTATTCTAGAATTGTTTTAATAGTATGTATTTAAAGGTGGTGTACTATACGTTATGAAAAAATATTTAATTATCATTATGTTGTTAAGTTTGTTTTTGTTTGGTTGTTCTAATCAAGAGTCAGGAAATAATGGCGACAACGGTACTAAAAATGACGATGTAAAAGTTGATTTTGACCTATCTGTTGAAGCCTTGCAAGAGGTGTTTGGTGATGGGTATACTATTCGTGAAAGAGAGACAGGAGACTATTTAGTAGTAACACCTGATGAAAAATTTCTTTGTAGCGTTAAGAATTCTCTAGTTAATGGAAAGTTGTTGCAATTTGATTTTCTACATTCTTCAAATCCTTCTGCTGTCGTCATTCATTCAGATAGATTTGAAGAAATATTTAAGTGTTTTTCCAATCTTTCTAATCTCAACTATAAAGAGATCTATGATGAATTTCTTGAGTTTACCAAATTAGGTAATGAACAGGTTTTATATTTTAAAAAGAGAATTGGTAATAATGTTGTGTCTGTTTATGTTTATCCTAAAGATGACAAGGGTTATACGTTGAGGATGATAAATGTCATGGATGATGTCTTTCTTCATGGAGTGATAGAAAAAAACAAGGCTAATTGGGAAGAAATCTTAAAAAGATGGAACATCACATCGTTAAAAGATATAAAGCTTGATGATGTTGAAAATATCAATGAAAAAACGGCTGGTTTTATCATTGAAGGTCAACTAGTAGATATAAGTGAATCTGATTTTAAAGCTGATGAAAGCTTAATAAAGTACGGAATTCCAAAGGAAGAAAGGTTTTTAAAGGCTAAATTAAATGGAAGAAATGTGCTAATAAGGAACTTGTATTTGTCTAAGGAAGAATTAGAAAAGAGAACAAAACACTATATGTTTTATTTTAAAGATACGGATACTTTAATTATTAATTTTAGTATCTAGTCATTATGTTCTTAAAGCTCTTTCATTTCTGTCACTCATAACCTTGAAAAATTGCAACATTTATGGTATTATATCAGATGTTGCAATTTTTTGTTTTGAGGAGAATTAATGTGAAGAGAATACTGCCAATATTACTCATTTTACTTATGTCTACTTTGTTTGTGGCATGTTCCGCTTCGTCTACTAGTCCTTTGAAGGTGGTTGACAGTAGAAGTGAGTTTGTCTTAAATACTGTGGTGACTATAAGCACTTATGAAAAACTGAATGAGGAGAAGTGGCTTGAACTCTTTTCTCTTGTGCGAGAGGTTGAAAACAAGATGTCTAGGCATATTGATGGCAGTGAGGTTTCTATTATCAATGCTGCTGCTGGTGTCAAGAAAGTTTTCGTATCTGATGAGACCTTTGACGTGATTCAAAGGGCAATTAAGTTTTCTAAGCTATCAGACGGTGCTTTTGACATTACTATAGCGCCAATTCTCGACTTATGGGACATTGGTGGAGGCAATCAGAGAGTGCCAAGTGATGAGGAGATAACTAAGGCATTAGAATATGTAAATTACAAAGATGTTGAACTAGATAGCGTTAAGAAATCTGTGTTTTTAAGGAAAAAACAAATGGCTATTGACCTTGGTGGCATTGCCAAGGGTTATGCCTGTGATCTAGCTGTAAATAAACTAAGAGATTTTGGCATAGAAAATGCCATATTAGACTTTGGTGGCAACATCTATGTCATTGGCGATAAAAAATCAGAGAGTGGCTATACAATTGGCATAAGAGACCCATATACTGAACTTGATGAACCACCTTCAGTTCTTTCAGCTGTAATGGCGAAAAGTGAAGCTGTTGTAAGTTCTGGTGATTATGAGCGTTTTTTTGTGAGTGAGGACAAAGTATATCACCACATATTTTCAACTGAAAGTGGCAGACCTTGTGATAATGGTGTAAGAGCCACTACGGTGATTTCTAAAAGTGCCATGGATTCTGATGCCATGAGCACAATACTCTTTATCACAGAGGATAAGTATATTGATAAATTAATAAATGCTGGACATGATTTTGAGTATCTAATACTCTATAGTGATAGAACAATGGGTCATAATTTTACTGAAAATAGAGGTTTTAAGGTTAATGAATAATAAACTTCAAGATTTAGAACATAAAATATCATACGAGTTTAAAAACAAAAAACTCTTAAAAAGAGCGCTAACACACAGCTCTTATTCCAATGAATCAGGTGGTACTGTAGGCGACTATGAACGGCTTGAATTTTTGGGTGATGCAGTATTAGAACTAGTGATTACAGAGTATTTATTTAAAAACTTTCCAAATAAATCAGAGGGTGAACTCAGTAAACTCCGCTCTAGCGTAGTTTGTGAGAGCAGTTTGTTTTCTATTGGGAAATCCTTAGACCTTGGTCATATCATGAAGTTTGGCAAGGGTGAAAAGAATACTGGTGGAGCAAATAGACCTTCTATCATTGCTGACGCTGTTGAGAGCCTTATTGCTGCCATTTTTATGGACAGTGATTTTCATACTGTTAAGGAGATCATACTACGACTCTTTAAAGAATCGGTGAGATTAGCTTCAGAAGGGCTTCTATTTGATGATTATAAGTCGGAAATACTTGAGTACTTCCAGTCAAAGGCTGTGAATGATATCAGATACAAGTTAGTTTCTAGCTCAGGGCCAGACCATGAAAAGATTTTTACAAGTGAGCTGGTTGTTGCTGGCAAAGTGCTAGCTCTAGGAGTAGGAAGGACTAAAAAGGCATCAGAACAAGAGGCTGCTAAAACAGCTTATTTGAAAATAAAGGACGTGTAGTATTGTTAAAGGGAATTGAACTGAAAGGCTTTAAGAGTTTTGCAGATAGAACAACTGTTGAATTTAATGACGGTATTACATGTATTGTAGGACCTAATGGCAGTGGTAAAAGCAATATAACAGATGCATTTCGTTGGGTTCTAGGTGAGCAGAGACAAAAAACACTTAGAGCTGGGAAGATGACTGATGTCATATTTGGTGGTACAACAAAGAGAGACCCGCTTTCCTTTGCTGAAGTATCGGTTATATTTGACAACGAAACTGGATACTTACCAACAGAATACAATGAAGTAAAGGTGACTAGAAAACTCTTTCGCTCTGGCGAGAGTGCCTATGAAATTAATGGTTCTGCTTGTAGACTAAAGGATATTAGGAATCTTTTTGCTGATACTGGAATTGGCGTTGAGGGATACTCTATTATTGGTCAGGGAAGGATAGACAAGCTGCTTTCAAGTGACCTTAGTGACAGAAGGCTAATATTTGATGAGGCTACTGGCATTGCAAAACTCAGAATAAAAAAAGATGAAGCTAGTAGAAAACTGGCAAAGGCTGAAGTCAATATTGAGAGAGTGGAAGATATTATTTCAGAGCTTAGTACCCACGTTGAGCCATTAAAAGAGCAGATGGAGGCTGCTAAACTCTACAATTCTCTCAGTACAGAACTTAGAGAACTTGAAATCAATGCCTTTCTTTCTGATATCAAGGTCTTTTCTGATCGAATTAATGAGTATGAAAGCAGTCTAGAAGATATTTACAGTGAAAGTGAAGTTGAAATGTCCTCTCTTTTGAAGAGCAAAGATGCCTTTGCTAAACTCAAAAGTGAAAGTGATGAGCTAAAGCTGAGTAAATCTTCTGTATACGATAAACTAAAGTCTAAAGAAGAAGCTAAACTTAGCCTTAGCTATGAGATTGAGAATAAAAAGGATAGGGTAGAGCTCTATCGTGAAAAGAGTGAAAAACTAAGAGCTGAGATTGAGAGCATTGACACTTCAGGTGAGGATCCTATAAGGTCAAAATTACTAACAGAAGCAGAGCTATTGGAAGATGATTTTAAGAGACTCCATAAAATTTTTCAAGCAGAAAAAGATGAGATTGATGTTGAAAATAGATTTATTGAGGAAAAATATGAGACATTGGCTCTTAGCAAGGCTGATTTAAGAGCTAAAAAAGATGAACTCACTGAATTAAGGGTTGAAAAAACAAAGTTAACTGCAGAAATTGAGAGTTCTAAACTCGTCCTTGAGAAACTAGAGGCTGAGAAGAATGTTTCAACCGAAAAATTAGAAAAATTAACGGATGCCTTATCTGAAAAGACGGTAGACAGAAATGAACTTCAGAAAAAAATACAGGATAAGAAAAATCACATTCTGTCAATAGGTGATGAATATGAAGCATTAAAGACGGAAGTATCAATTCTATCCAATAAGATATTTAATAAGAATACAGCCTATAACAATCTCAGCTCTGAGATCGAGATTATGAAAAAGAGAGTTGAAAATCACGATGTTTTTGTCAGTGCATCTAAGGATGTTATCAGCATAGCGAGAAGAGATGGTGATACTGGCATTATAGGTTCTATAGCAGACTTAATAAAGGTCGATAAAAAATATCACCTTGCATTAGAGCAAATACTTGGTACCAGAATAGAGAATGTTGTATGTGAGACCTTTGATGATGCCAAAAAGTACATTGCACTTCTCAAAGAAAAAAAACTTGGCAGAGCGACTTTTATGCCACTTGATAAGCTTAATGCCAAAGAGAAAGTTCATGTTAGAGATATGTCAGGACTAAGTGGACATATCCTTGACTTTATTGAGATAGATGATAACTATGAGCCAGCTCTTAGGTATTTACTTTACAATGTGTTTATTTCAGAAGATATAGAGGGTGCTAAACTCGCCACAGACAACCTTCCACAGGGAGCTAAAATTGTAACTCTTGATGGCGATGTCGTCAATGTTGGGGGTACAGTATCAGGTGGTCAGAAAAAGCACATGAAGGCAAGTATACTCTCTGACATGAGTGTTCTTGAAGAAAGTGAAGATAAACTCACAGAAAAAAAATCTGAAATTGACAGACTAATTTCTGAAAAAAATAGGTTAGAGTCAAAGCTAGAACACATTGAAAGTAGTAAGGCTAATCTAAAAATTGATCTTGATGAGCTAGTAATTCAGTCGCATAAAATTGATGCTGAAATTGACTCTGAGCGAAAGGTCTTTTCTTCAGAAAATAGCACCTTAGAACAGAAAAAAATAGATATTGAAAAACTGAGCTTACTGATAGCTGACGCCCTGAAACAGTCAAAAGAGATTGATAGTAATGGAGAGCTCATTGAGATTGAAATAAAAAGACTAACTTCCTTAATAGAAGTTCTTGATGAAGATGCTTCTCTTAGAAATAAGGACTTAAAGGAGAAAATTGAAGCACTTCGCACAAAAGAAGCTGACACCCTTGAGATACGCTATGAACTGGAAAACAAAAAGAGGGAAATAGCCGATAGAGAGCAGCTTTTAGCAGAGAAAAAGACAAAGGAAAGTGAACTTCAATCTGACCTTGAGAGAACAAATTTAGATATCGATAATTTGACTAAATCACTTAATGATTTAAACTTAAGATTTGATGAATTAAGTGCTGACATTCTGAGTCTAAGGGAAAATACCAATGATTTTGACGAAAAAATAAGAGGGATAAGTAGCGAATTAGAGAAGTCCAATGAGGAAATACAAAGGAGAGAAAAACTTCTTTCTGATTTAAAAGACGATATATATGCTGTCAAACTAAAACTGACAAAGAGTGAGACTAGAAAAGAGGTTGCAATTAAGTCCCTTTGGGAGACTTACAACATGAGTTTACTAGAGGCTGAAGAGTTTATCAACCATGATATCAAAAACAATACAAAGGCTTATCGTGATAATTTAAAACTTCAGATTGAAGAGCTTGGTGAAGTAAATCACTTGGCTATTGAAGAATACGAAAAGGTGAGTCAGCGTTATGAGTTCTTATTATCTCAGAAGACAGATCTAACTGAAACACATAAAAAATTAAGCAGTATAATAGATGAACTCATAAAAGATATGTCAAAACGCTTTTTACTTGGTATGAAGTCTATTAATCAAAACTTTTCTGATTCTTTTAAAGGACTTTTTAGAGGTGGTGATGCAAGTATTGAAATCAGTGATATGGATAATGTACTTGAGTCTAATATCATTATCCATGCTCAACCTCCTGGTAAGAAGCTCCAGACAATTGAACTCTTGAGTGGTGGAGAAAAGTCCCTTACTGCAATTGCAATACTATTTGCAATACTAAAAGATAAACCTTCTCCATTTTGTATACTAGATGAGATTGAGGCAGCCTTAGATGACAATAACATCTATTTGTTTTCTTCTTATCTCAAGGACTTTGCTATGGGCTCACAGTTTGTCGTCATAACTCACAGGAAGGCAACTATGGAAGCTTCAAAGTCGCTGTTTGGTGTTACTATGAAAGAAAAGGGTGTAAGCTCTGTCTTTTCACTGTCTATTGATGATGTAAAATAAAAGGAGCATTTATGTTTAAGTGGTTTAAAAGTAAGAAAAACGAAAATGAATTAAAAGATGAGATAAAGGATGAACTTAAGGATGTTGCAGAAGAGGCTGACGAAGGAGAAGTTTCAGAAGAAGCTGAAATATCCGAAGAAAATGCTAGCTGTGTTTCTACAAAGGAGTTAGATCAAACATCAGAAGATGATATCAGTCTGGATGAGATTTCATCTGTTTCATTGGAGAGTGTGGAAGAATCTACTGAGGAAGTTATGTCTATTGAAGAGATAGCAAAGGAAGCTGATGAAGGCGTGGTATCTTGTGATGATGAAGAGGAAAAGGTAGGCTTCTTCAGAGGGCTTTTTTCTGGACTTGAAAAGACAAGAAAAAACATAGGATCTAAAATTGATAACCTCATAAACAATTATGCAGAAATTGATGATGATCTCTTTGAAGAAATTGAAGAAATCCTTATTACAGCTGACATATCTTACGATAGTGTGATGAAATTGGTGGATTCACTAAAAGAAGAACTTGTAAGTAGAAAGATTAAAGATGTATCCAAGGTAAAGGGTGTATTACGAGATGTCATGGCAAGTAGTTTAGAGGATGAAAACAGTGTAATCAAAGTAGATAAACCAACCGTCATTCTTGTCATAGGCGTAAATGGTGCAGGAAAGACGACAACGATTGGCAAACTTGCTAGCAGATACATTCAAGATGATAAAAAGGTTATACTTGCTGCAGCTGATACTTTTAGGGCTGCTGCCATTGATCAGTTAAAAGTGTGGTCAGAGCGCTCTGGGGCTACATTTATAGCTCATGAAGAGGGAAGTGACCCTTCAGCAGTAATATTTGATGGATTAAGAGCTGCTAAGGCAAGGAAAGCTGATGTGTTGATTTGTGATACTGCTGGTAGACTACACAACAAGGTAAATTTGATGAATGAACTCCGAAAAATGCATGGAATTATTGATAGAGAGTTTCCTGAGGCTAACAAGGAAGTGCTTTTAGTCCTTGACGCTACAACAGGACAAAATGCTGTGAACCAAGCTAAGTTATTTAAGGAAGTTGCGGACATCACGGGACTTGTCATTACAAAGTTAGATGGAACTGCTAAAGGTGGTTTTGTTTTCTCCATAAAAGATGAACTTGGTATTCCTGTAAAGTTGATTGGTGTTGGAGAGAAGATTGGTGATTTAAGAGATTTTAATGCAGAGGATTTTGCCAGTGCTATTATTTCTGAAGGAGATAGGGAGTAGTTATGAATTTTTTTACTTATAGAACGTCAATGGTTTCTTTTTGGAAGTCTGTAGGATATTTGGTATTCTTATTTGTGCTTACACTGCTATTGTCATTAGGCTTTTTATTTATTGTTGATAAAGGTAATATGATTGCAATCTTAACTGTTTCACTTTTAGCCACTGTACTTGCCTATCTGATCATGATTGGCGTTGATAAAAAGATTTCCGATAAAAATTATAAGAATTTAAATGAATATTTAAGTAAAAAATCAGAAGCAGAGGAAGCAGGAGTTGACTTTGTCAATGTTGTAAAATACGAAGATATGCTCACAGATAATACATATCCATATGACAATGGGTATGTAAAAAAGGACTTTACAATAGGTTTATCTTTACTAATACTTACTGGTGGTTTTTCTCTTTCTGTTATCTTAAATTACGTCTTTTCACTACTTGATTCATTTCTTCCAATTAGTGAGGCAGAGCTTGAGTTTGCAGAGTTATTTGAAAGTAATCTCTGGTTTGTTGTACTAATGGCTGTTGTTGTTGCGCCAATTTTTGAAGAATATATTTTCAGAAAAATACTTCTTATGGGATATTTGCGAAATGGATATACCAGAAACTTATCTATTGTTCTTTCAGCAGTACTATTTGGTATTTATCATGCCAATATTAGACAGTTTCTACTTGCAACGCTATTAGGTATTATTCTAGGCGCTGTTGTGTATTATACAGGAAGAATTATGTACAGTATTTTACTTCACTTTGCATTTAACCTAACTTCTGTTGTAATTGGTTCGTTGATTCCTGAAGGTTCCTTAACTTTTCCAGTCTATATGTTACTGATAGCACTTGTAGTCTTTGCCGTTGTAGTGTTTATTGTCAACAAGATTAAATTGTTTTCTTTAGAGAGGGTAGAACATGATATTTAAGGCTATTTTACTTGGTATATTGGAAGGTGTTACTGAATTTTTACCTATTTCTTCTACAGGACATTTAGTGCTGATGAATAGTGCCCTTAGTTTTGAAGGAGAATTTGCCAATTTATTTAGTGTTGTAATACAAGTTGGTGCTATATTTTCAGTCATTGTTTATTTTTTCAAGGATTTAATTCCTAAGTCTATGGCAAAAAAAGATATCAATGATTTTATATCTCTGTGGACAAAAGTCTTGGTTGGCATTATACCTGCAGGAGTTATTGGTCTTACCTTTGAAGATTATATTGATTACTATTTATTTAAGCCAGTTGTCATTGCCATTGCTCTAATTGTGGGAGGCATATGGATTCTGCTAATTGATAGGGACAGTACAGAACTTAAAAATGCCAAGGTTTCTGATATAAAAGATTTATCTTATAAGATGGCATTTGGTATCGGACTATTTCAGTGTCTAGCTCTTGTTCCAGGTACATCAAGGTCAGCTATGACAATTATTGGTGGCTTGATGCTTGGTGCAAGTAGGGTATTGGCTGCTGAATTTTCATTTTTTATGGCTATTCCTGTTCTTGGTGGTGCAGCGTTGATAAAGGTTTTAAAAAATGCGACAGCTTTTTCTAGTGAACAGTGGTTAATACTATCAGTGGGAACACTAGTATCGTTTATCACATCTTACTTTGTCATTGCCTTTCTCATGAATTTTATTAAGAAACACAATTTTAGACCGTTTGCTTATTATCGAATAGTACTCGGTATTATCGTACTTTTACTCGTAAGATAAATAAAAAGAGAACACGTTTTGGTTTTATCCCGCTTGTGTTCTCTTTTTTTTATAATAGACAACTTTCCCATAAATAATAGAAATAATAAAGGGTAACTTGACCACGCTAGATTCCTATGTCGCTGTTACTGTTACGCTTCGAAGCAAGTCATGACCCACCAGAAACACTGTATCCCTTGCTGTCATTCAGAGGAGTAAAGCGACGTAGGAATCTGGCATAGGATACAGTGTTTCTGGAAGGTTCGCACTGTCGTGCCAAATGACTACAATTATTGAATTAGTAACTTTTGAGCAAGCTCAACGTTTCTAATTCCAAATTGTAGTCGCTTTTCACTTGGTCTTCGAAAATGACAGACTTTGTTAATTTGTATAGTGTTTCAAAGCGTGGAATCTTAAGTACATTTTTGTTGTCAAGATACCTACACAAGTGT
>PDWI01004216.1_pt1 | contig 19482 bp, 18 predicted proteins | sample 1430891 | NCBI WGS metagenome assembly PDWI01 (sample SAMN01162508, study PRJNA174530) | Oral metagenome, whole genome shotgun sequencing project. | biome: Marine environment; feature: Marine mammal; material: Swab sample of the gingival sulcus; isolation source: swab sample of gingival sulcus...
ATAAAAAGCATATCCTCCAATTTTAGTAACGCTTTCGGGTATTATTACGGAAGTTAGTGCTTTACACCGACCAAAAGCATAAGACCCAATTGCAGTAACTGTATAGCCCTGTGCTGTTTGGGGTATGGTAATGTTGCCTGTTGGTTTTTCGGCATTGTCGTAGTATGGGTAAGAGCCTTTTTGGTTGCTTACTTCTACTTCTTTGGGGTCAAGTTTTGTAATTTTGTAGTATAGTTTTCCTTCTTTAAACTTGTCGCCTACTTTTTGTGCGTTTACGCTTATTACCGCTATCGCTGATAATAATACCGCTAATGTTGTTTTGCGGATTTTTTGTACATTTGTTTTCATACTTTTTAATTCTTAAAATTTATAAATTTGTTTTTTTTGTTGTGGTGTAGAGACGCAATTAATTGCGTCTCTACGGTTGCCCCCATAATAAATTATGGAGTTAATAATTGTATGTTTCTCCGAAACAGGGGCGAACCCTTTTTAATTATTAATTATTAATGTTTAATGAAACTATCCGTTTTGGTCTTTTGCTTTTAGTTTAGTATTTTCCTAAAAGTTAGCAAAGCCTATGTTTCAGATAATTCAGTTTGACAATGCTGTTAATTAATGGCAATGCCGATTAATTCCCTCATTAATCATTAATAATTAAACATGAACCATTAAAAAAAAGTCGCTCTGCCAAACCACGCCCAAAGACACAGTAAGGTAAAACGACTTTTTTTATTTATGTTTTTATGTATAAGAGGATTACTCTCTCTCTCTCTCTCTCTCTCTCTCTCTCTCTGAAATTTTTTCTCATGTTTGCAAATTTTGGTTGAAATATTTTTAACAAAAATATGCTTTTTTTATTTTTTTGCAAAAAAAAATAAAAAAAATAGTTAACCTTATTTGCAGATAATATTATACTACTTCAACACTCCGTCCCATTGCATGAATTATCTTTAAAAATGTAGAAAAAGACGGTTGTATAAGTCCATTCTCTATCCTTGAAATATAACTTTTGTCTATACCTGAACGTTCGGCTAATTCTTTTTGTGTAATATGGCTTTCTTTACGATTATGTAAAATAATTTGAGAAGCGTAAAAATCTAACGCCTCTGTTTCAAATTCCTCTCTTTCAAGCGTACCTATTTTACCGTATTTGCAATCTAAGTCATCATTAACTGTTGGCAACTGCCTCATTTTATCTAAATTTAATTTTGCTCTGTCCATTGTTTCTTAAATATTTCAGTATACAATAATAACAAAAATTACATATATATCAACTTTTGGTAAGAATATTCTGTTGTTTACAACAATCAAAAAAAAATATTTATCTATACGGTGTTGAAGTCAGAAAACCTTTGAGCCTCTCTGACACTAAAAACTCAATACTATACTTGGCTTTTTGCTGTTAGCTTTTGGCTTTTTGCCTCTTTTAACTTTTAACTTGTAAAACTCAACACTACCTTAACCGCAAGGGTCGCTAAGTTTTCGCAAAGAACGCAAAGTTGCTTGCATCTTGTATCTGCTTAATTCTCAATACTATCTTGGCTTTTAGCTGTTAGCCTTTAGCTTTTAGCCACTTTTATCTTGAAACTTTTAACTTGCAACTATTTAATACTCAACACTCAAAACTTCTTTGTATCTTGCATCTTGTTTTTTTCAACTGTCGTCCATTGTGCAGTTTCCATTAAATGCTGGATATCTTCTTTTATAAATTTAACCACTGGGGCTAATGAATCTTTATTAGGTAAGGCATTAAAATACAAGGCTCCGCGTAAAAAATGATTTACACTATCAGTTAAATAAAACTGGATATTTGATGCAGCATCTCCTTTTATCTCATATAATAAGCCATACACTTTATTTTCAGGGTTATCATATACTGTTTCGGATATCGCATCGGCTTTTACGGTATGTTTATATACAAATTCACGTGCATCGTTAAAATACTTATCAGCATTGTTATTTATTGGCTTATAACTTAAATGCACCTTGGCTTTTAAGGTAGGAAAAACAATATTTATCCAATATAATTCAGGGGAATTTTCCTTTGCTTGTAAGTAGCTATATTTAGGATATTCAAAAGAATATGGTAATTTATCTGGAGTTTGTTTGTATGCTTTTTTAGGTAAATCGATACGAAAATACCCACGTGGTTTTGGCGTATAGTCGTTATTACAACTTAACATGGGTAACAACATAAGAATAACTGTTATTATTTTATATATTTTCTTCATAAAGCAGTTACAAGTTTAAAGTTTAAAGATAAAAGTTACAAGTTAAAACACTATCGAAATTATAAAAAACCCAGACCTCACAGGTTTTGAAAACCTGTGAGGTCTTATAATACTCAACGCTCAATACTAAATCAACTAATATCCGTCGATATTGTTGTTTTTATCTTTTTTATTCTTCGTTTATCAATTTCCTCAATGGTAAATGTAAACTGTTTATATCTTATTACATCGTAAGCCTTTGGAAACTCGCCTTTTAACTCAAGTATAAAACCTGCTAAAGTATCGGCATCACCCTTTATTTCATCAAAGAAATTGTTTTGTATATCTAATATCTTACAAAAATCGTTTAGTAATGTTTTACCCTCAAAAATATAATTATTCTTATTGATTTTTGTATGATTTATTTCATTAACATCAAACTCATCAGTTATTTCGCCAACTATCTCTTCAAGAATATCCTCCATGGTTACTATCCCTGACGTTCCGCCATATTCATCAACCACTATGGCAAGATGTATTCGTTTTAATTGCAACTCCTCTAACAACTCATTAATCTTCTTGTTTTCAGGAACAAAGTAAGGCATACGAATTAGCTTTTGCCATTCAAAATCGTCATCTTTATTTATATGTGGTAATAAATCTTTTATATACAGAATACCTTTTACATTGTCAAACGATTTTTCAAACACAGGTATTCGCGAATATCCTGCATTTATAATATCTTGAACAATCTGTTTAAATGGGGTGTTTAGCTCAATTGCCATAACATCTACTCGCGAACACATAATTTCAGACGCCTCAATATTTCCAAACTCTATAATACCTTGTAATATCTCTTTATCCTCATTAACTTCAGCGTTTGACTGTAAAGCATCGGACAATTTATAATTTGACGTATTCTGATTATTATCATCTTCGTTATTATCAGATGTTTTAACAAAAAAATAACTTATAGGCGAAAGAATTTTATTTAACAGATATAGTGGTGTTGTTAATGCTGATATTAGTTTATTTTTACCTTTATTAGCTAAGCGATTAGGTATTACTTCCGAAAATATGATAAACAATATTGCAGATAGCAATACAACAGTAATAAATCCATATAATTGATTATCAACAATTAACAGACTTTCCGACAATACTAATAAAAATATAATTACAGCTATCTGTAAAGATGTATTTAGTATTGATACTGTTGCCGATAGCTTTTGTGGCACAGCAATTAACGATTGTAATTTATTTGAGTTACTACTATTTGTTTGTTTTTGTTGAACGATATCCTTGTCGGACATAGCCAATACCGATAACTCAAAATATTTATTTAATGTAGATAGTATAAGTAATAGAAAGGTTATTAATATTACTACTAAATCTGACAACTTAAAAAGTGAAAAGGCAATGCTAAGTGTATTAACATTACCTAATATGACGAATGGTTCGCTTTCCAATTTATGTTATGTTTAAATTTTTAAATAAAAAATGACCCTAAATTAGTTAAAAAGCACTAGTTTATATATTAACCTTAATTCTTAATTAACATTTAATGCTAGGTCGTTATTTTTTTTAATATCTGAACTTCTTTAAAACGGAAGGTCATCAATTTCATTTGGTGCATCAGCATCAGCTGTTGTTTGTGACTCTGTTACTTTTTCAGTTGAATTAACTGTTGGTTCTGCACTTGAATTTGGTGCACTTGGTGCATTGGCACTATCTCCACCTCTTGAGCCTAGCATCTTCATTTCACTACCCACTATCTCGGTAAAATAACGTGTTTGTCCGTCTTTTTCGTAACTACGATTTGTTATTTTTCCCTCAATATAAAGTGAAGTACCTTTTTTTACATATTTTTCGGCTACTTCTGCTAATCCTCGCCACAAAACTATATTATGCCACTCGGTTCGTGTTTGTCGCTCTCCGCTTTTGTCTTTAAAACTTTCGCTTGTAGCTAATGAGAAACGAGCAAACGCTGTACCATTTTCTAAATATCTAACCTCTGGGTCTTTACCCACGTTTCCTACTAATATTACTTTATTTACCATTATAAAATTTATTTATATTCTGTTAATTCCTATTACTAAAATGGTGGTTCTTCAGGCATTGGCAAATCCGAACTATTTGAACCTTGTCCTGAATTTCGTGAACCTAACATCTTCATTTCATTTGCTACTATCTCAGTAAAATAACGTGTTTGTCCATCTTTTTCGTAACTACGACTTGTTATTTTTCCTTCAATATAAAGCTGAGTTCCTTTTTTTACGTATTTTTCAGCTACCTCTGCCAATCCTCGCCACAATACTATATTATGCCATTCAGTTCGTGTTTGACGCTCTCCGTTTTTATCCTTGAAATTTTCACTTGTTGCTAATGGGAATGTTGCTACTGCAGTTCCACTCTCTAAGTATTTTACCTCTGGGTCTTTACCCACATTTCCTAGCAATACTACTTTGTTTATCATTACTTATGTTTTTATGTATAAATTCTAAAAGGTAAAAATAAATGTTTTATTTTATCTGACAAATTTTTAAATAAAAAATATTATTGGTTACCGACAGTTATTTAATCAAAAGCATATACAATTAAATATTGTAAAACACTTAGCTTAAATTTACATGTTTTACCTAATAATTTAATACAATTAATAAATTTTAAACTACTAAAGAAGAAGCTAAATAATACAACTCCCCAAAACCAAGTAATATCGTTTATTAAAAACACTACCATATAATCAAATATATTCTAAAAAAAATAACATAATAAGCTATCAAAAAAATAAATAAGATGTATTGCAGAATTTAATATTTTTCGCATATTTGCTTCACTTATTTAAGCAACAATATCAAAACATAACACGCTATAAATAAGTAGTTTATAAGAATAAATTTTATTATTATTTAATACTTAAGCAATGAAGATAATTAACATTGTAAAAAAAGCTATTGATTACTTAAGCATAAATCGTGACAAAGACGATTTTATAGTAATACACGAAACCATAATAAAAGATATGGTTTTTAAAGGTACTAACCTTTGGATTTTAATGTTTGCTATAGTTATAGCATCAGTTGGTTTAAATATGAACTCTACTGCTGTAATTATAGGAGCAATGCTTATTTCACCGCTTATGGGACCTATTAATGGCATGGGCTATAGCTTAGCTACGTATAATTTTCCTTTGTTTAAAAGAGCTTTTAAAAACTTTTCTTTTGCGGTTATTTCCAGCTTATTAGCCTCTACCGTATATTTTACTTTAACACCTATAGCTACTGCACATTCAGAGCTTTTAGCTCGCACTAGCCCTACTATTTACGATGTTTTAATAGCCTTATTTGGCGGTTTGGCAGGAATGGTTGCAATTACCAGCAAACAAAAAGGTAATGTTATCCCTGGTGTTGCAATTGCAACAGCTCTTATGCCTCCACTTTGTACCGCAGGATACGGAATTGCTACATATCAATTAAATTTCTTTTTAGGTGCTATGTATCTGTTTACTATTAATAGCGTATTTATTGCCATCTCGGGCGTTGTTATTTCTAAGATATTACATTTTCCTATGAGTCAATGGGTTAATCCTAATCAGAAAAAAAAGGTACGAATATTTTTAGGAACATTAAGCACACTAATAATAATACCAAGTATTTATTTGGGATACAATTTAGTTCAAGAAGAGAAGTTTATTGAGAATGCAAATCTATTTATATCAAACATTAGCGTATCGGACGGAAATTATTTACTACGAAGCGACATTGACAAAAAATCAAGAAAAATAAACCTTGTGTACGGAGGAGTTAGTATCGACTCGGTACAACAAGACAAAATAATATCACAAGCAACTGATTATAAATTAGATAGAAACCTAATAACTATACAACAGGGTCTAAAATTTGACGATGCACTATCTGCCAAAGAACTTGAGATAACAAGCAAAGAACAGGAAGTACAAACTATGCGTATGGAACTAAATAAATTAACTGCTATTATTCAAGATAAAGATAGACAGTTAGATAGCATACATAATTCAAAAATGTTAGGCAAAACACTTCTTAAAGAAGTTGTTCAGTTGTTCCCACAGATAACAAACTGTGCTTACTCGCAAACACTTAATTTTAATGAGGAAAAAGACACTACTATTATTGAAGATTTAGTAGCATTTACTTTAAATGAGGAAGGACTAAAAACTAATGAGAAGGAACGCATTAATAAATGGTTGAGTAAACGTATAAATTCCAACAACTTAAAAGTTTTTTATGATAATTCGGCTTACGAGAATAAACATAAGCGAAGAAGAACAAGACGAAAAAAATAATTGTTTTATTTTAAGTTTATTACATCATTAAATAGTAGATTTCACGCAAACAAAACACAAACTGATTAAAATGACCAACAACGATACCATATGTGCAATAACTACTGGCAAAAGTAATGGAGCTATTGCTGTAATTAGGATAAGCGGAAAAGATGCATTTTCTATTACCGATAAAATTTTTGTTAGTAATAAAGAAAAAAACTTAGCCGAACAAAAAACTCAAACTATCCATTTTGGCAAGATTTACAATGGCGAAGAAATTATTGACGAGGTATTAGTTAGCATATTTAAAACTCCCAATAGCTACACTGGGGAGAATATTGCCGAGATATCGTGCCACGGGTCGGTATTTATACAACAAGCTATACTTAAGCTACTTATAGATAACGGAGCTAGGTTAGCCCAAGCTGGCGAATTTACTATGAGAGCGTATCAGAATGGCAAGTTAGACCTATCGCAAGCTGAGGCTGTTGCCGATTTAATAGCATCAACAAGTAAATTATCACATAGGGTTGCCTTAAACCAAATGCGTGGTGGCATATCAAATAAATTACAAGGACTTAGGAAAGAGTTATTAAAATTTATTTCACTAATAGAATTAGAGTTAGATTTTAGCGAAGAAGATGTTGAGTTTGCTCAACGCTCGGAACTAAAAACTCTTGTTCAGAACATATCGGATATTATAGAAAAATTACTAAAATCGTTTGAAATGGGCAATGCCATAAAAAATGGTGTACCTATTGCCATTGTTGGCGAACCAAATGTGGGCAAATCAACCTTACTTAATGCCATACTTAACGATGATAAGGCAATTGTGTCAGACATCCCTGGTACTACTCGCGATATTGTTGAAGATGTGTTTAATATAAATGGTGTGGACTATCGTTTTTTTGATACTGCAGGTTTACGCCAAACGTCGGATACCATAGAAACGATAGGTATAGAACGCACGTACAAAAAAATTGAACAGGCAAAAATAATATTAGCCCTGTTTAGCACTACCGACGACAATAAAAATATTGAAAAAGGAATAAATGATATTTTAGAAAAAGCATCGGACGATGCTCATATAATTTTAGTGATTAATAAAAGCGACTTATCGGATAGCCCTATAAAATACACCAATAACAGACTTGCTGGTGTAGTAGAGATATCTGCAAAACAGAACAAAAACATCGACAAATTATTAAACACTATTGAAAGCATCTATAATTTTGATGAGATAGATAATAATGAGATTATCATCAATAATACAAGGCATTACGAGGCTTTGCAGAATGCACAATCGGCAATGATACGCACATTAGAGGGCATCGACTCGGGAATAAGTGGCGACTTTTTAGCTATGGATATTCGTGAGGCTATATTCCACTTGGCAGGAATTACTGGCGAGGAAATTACTACCGATGAGATTTTAGGGAACATATTCCAGAACTTTTGCATAGGTAAATAACTCCCTATTTTTCAGCCTGATAGATAGCTGCCACACCGATACTCAACGATTTATAAGTACAATTTTTGAAGCCTACATTTGTCATTATCTCAACAAATTGCTTGTTCTGCGGAAAGGCTTGCACCGACTCGGGTAAATAAGTATAAGCCTCTTTGTCTTTAGAAACTAACGAACCGATTAAGGGCAATATCTTGTTAAAATAAAATTTGTACAATTGCTTAAATGGAAACTTTGAAGGCATTGTAAACTCTAGAACAAACACCTTTCCATTGGGTTTCATCACTCGAAACATCTCAGATAATCCTGCCTCTAAATTCTCAAAATTACGCACCCCAAATGCAACTGTAACTACATCAAATTTATCATCTTCAAAAGGAATATTTTCAGCATCAGCCTGCTTTAAAGTGATGATATTAGCTAATCCTTTATTTTTAACCTTTTGCTCCCCTATTTTTAACATCTCCTCCGATATGTCGATACCATTAATATGCTGGGCATTAGTTTTGGTTAAACCTATTGCTAAGTCGGCAGTACCTGTTGCCACGTCTAATATGGCGGTAGGATTGTATTTTTTTGCTTGTTTAATTACCTTTTTTCGCCACAATTTATCAATATTAAATGACAATAAATGATTAAGCATATCGTAACGATAAGCTATTTTATTAAACATTTTTGTTACTTGTTGTTTTTTTCCTTCGTTTGGTTCTGATGCCATATTTATTATTTTCTTTTTTTAAGAATCTATCAAAGTGCAAACCTTCGAGTAGTTTTATTTTTCTTACTTCTGTACGTTTACTATTTTTACAGATTACCTTTTGTTGAATATTTTGAGTTAAACAAGAAATCCTACTTTTTTACTTTCTTTCTTAATGATATTCTATCGCCAACCTTTGGTTGTTCACCTACTTCCATTCGGTTTATTTTATATAAAGATTTTAAACGAATACCGTATCGTTGCGATATGCTATACATTGTTTCGCCCTCAGCTACTTTATGATATTTATACTTAACATCGGCTTTTCGGCGTTTAGGTTGCAAATATACTCTTTGTCCTTTAATAACCTTCACTCCTCGGGTTATTTCATTATATTTATATAATTGCCAAGTACGCATATCGTGCCTTTCGGCGATAGCTTGGTATGAATCATTTTCTTTGGCTATAATATAATTTATTCTGTTTTCAACCTGTATCTCATTGCCAAACGGATTTATTTCATAATCATCCACATTATCTGCGATATTATCAGATATATAAGGCTTTGTTTCAGGCTTGGCATATTTGTTTTTCTTGTGCTTTTTCTTTTTACGCTTATTTTGTGGACTATCGTATTGCTGTAAATTATATTTCTCAATTATAGAGATTAGCATACGTGCATAGGTTGGTGCTGTTGCGTACCCAGCTTTTTTTAAGCCTCTTGCCCACCCTTTATAATCGGTGGTTTTTAGTTTAAAAAGAAAAGCGTATCGGCTACCATTAGCCAAAAATTCCGAGTGGTCGTAAAACGATTGCTCGGCATTGCGATACTTACGAAAACACTCATTAGGACGGTCGTCATCGTGGGTAAAGGTTTTGCCCTTCCAACTACTATGGCACTTTATACCAAAATGATTATTTGCTTTTCGTGCCAAAGTGCTATTACCACTCCCCGACTCTAATATACCTTGTGCTAAGGTTATACTTGCTGGTATATTAAATTTATGCATCTCCTTTATTGCAATATCTTTGTATAACGAGATATACTGCTTTGTGGTTATTTTATTCTGCGACACAGCACTATGCACACTAAACAGCATACACAACACTATCACTAAGGTTGTTATTTTATATCTCATAATACTTTTGTTATTAATGGTTTAATGTTTAGTTTATACATTTTTTTTCAAGCATAATTAAAAAGTAAGTGTTAAGAACTCTCTCAAACTCAAACATTTTATCCCTTCCATGGTATTACCTTTAAATTCGTCCATTGTTACGACAAATTTAGGATAATTATCTTTAATTTTAATCAGATTGCCAAATTCTCTTTCTATTGTTTTTTCGTCATTTACCGATAAAGCAACTTGTATATATTTTCTTTCACCTTGTTTTTCTGCCACAAAATCAATTTCTCTGCTATTTATATCTCCAACTTTCACATCGTAATCGTTTACCAAAAGATGATTAAAAACAGCATTTTCCATTATTTTCCCTCTGTCTTCCAAACGATAACCCCACAAGGCATTACGGATACCTAAATTCTCAAAAAAATATTTTTCTCCAACCTCAAAAATTCGTTTTCCAACTATGTCGTACCTGCTAACTTTATGTATCAAAAAAGCATTTACAAAATGACCAATATACACTTGCACTTGATTTACAGAGCTTTTTATTTTCTGTGATTTTAGAAAATCGCTAATATTTTTTGCAGAAAACATACTGCCTATATTGGACGACAAAAACATTATTAACTGCTCTAAAAATTGTGGATTGCGAATTGAATAACGATTGATTATATCTCGAAATACTATTGTTGCATAAATATTTTTTAGATATTCAAAAATAACATCGTCATTAAAGGGTAAGTGTTTTATATATGGTAAACCTCCGTATTTTAAATATTTTTCCAAAGAGTCGGCAGAATCCTGCAAATTCATAAAATCCACGAACTCCAAATACGATAAACTATGTACTTTTATTTCAATAGCTCGTCCGCTTAACTGACCCGCAATATCATTTGACAGCATATTGGCATTACTACCCGTACAATACAAATCAAAATTATCATCCAACAATAGTGAACGTAATGCCTTTTCAAAGTTCTGAATCTCTTGTATTTCGTCAATAAAAACATATGTTTTACCTTTTGGGGACTTATTTTGCAAAACATAATCGTTCAAATCGTTAGCATTCTTAATTTTATCAAAGGCTAAATCTTCTTTATTGATGTAAATTATATGTGCTTCAGGTTTTTTATTTTTTATATGATTGATTAACTGATATAGTAAATAACTTTTTCCCACACGCCTCTGACCAATAAAAACTTTAATTAAATTTTTATCGATAAAAGGCTCTACTTTTTCTATGTAACTATGCCTAACAAAAACTTCTTTATTTTTTAATCTATTTGCTGTCATATTATTTTACATATAATTTGAAGCAAAGATATAAAAAAGTTTTAAATACACTTAAAAAAATATTTATTTTTCTGAAAGTTTTAAATATACTTAAAACTTTTGATTGTAATAGTAAAAGTTTTAATTACAATTAAAATTTATAAAATAGCCTTTATCGTACTAAAAATAATATTAAAATACATAGTAATAGATTGCTTTCGTATGTATTCCATATTTATTTCTATTTTTTTTGGCATTATTGTTTCAATATAATATTTATTAGGGTCTGTTTGTTGTTCTAATAATTCGTTCTCATTTCTAAACTCAATTGAAGCTAAATCGGTTATTCCTGGTTTTACAGATAGTACTCTTTGCTGCTCTTCGGTATAAAGCTCAACATATTTACGAACTTCGGGACGAGGTCCTACAAAACTCATTTCGCCTTTTAATACATTTATTAATTGAGGTAATTCGTCCAATTTATATTTACGCAAATAATAGCCAACCTTAGTAATACGAGGGTCTCGCCCCCCTACGGTAATTAGCCCTTGCTTGTCAGCATTTACGTGCATAGTTCTGAATTTGTATATCCTAAAATCTTTATTGCCCTTACCTACTCGCACTTGCCTATAAAAGACTCCACCTCTTGAACTTAACACTATAATTAATGCTATAAGTAAAAGCAAAGGTAATAAAATTAATAAGCCCATTAAGGAAAATATTATGTCTAAAAATCGTGTCATTTATTTAATAGTTTACTTACTGAATTTACTACTGCATCTATAATTATACTAACATCACTATCTGATAAATTGAAATAAACAGGCAATGAAAGCTCACACTCCCAAGTTGATTTTGCTATAGGATAATCAGATAATTTATATCCTAATTTATTATAAAAAGACAGTAATGGCAAAGGTTTATAATGCACATTTACCGAAACTTCTTGTTTAAATATTTCTTGAATTATTTCATTACGTTGCTCTATTGTAACACCTTTCAATTTTAATAAATATAAATGATACGAACTTTCTCTGTTTTCATCTTTATAATGAGGAGTGATTGCCCAATCATATTTACTTAATTCTTTTGTATATTTTTCAAATATTTGCTTTCTCCTTGGCAGATTTTCAGTTTCGTACCGCCCTAACTCAACCAGACCAATGGCTGCCAACACATCGGTCATATTACACTTAAACCCTGCATCAATTACATCGTATTCCCAATTTCCTATTTTGTACTTTGCTAAAGCATCTTTATTTTGCCCATGTAACGACAAAGTATTCAGATGTTTATAAACTTCATCATTATTAAATGGCTGAGGCAATGTTATACAAATAGCCCCACCCTCTGCTGTGGTAAGATTTTTAACTGCATGGAATGAAAAAACAGTAAAATCTGCCTCTCCACCTACTATTCTTCCTTTATACCTTGCTCCAAATGAATGAGCAGCATCGGATAAAATTAACACCCTACCTAACTTCTTTTGATTTTCTGTTTGAGGATTGAATTTAGCTTTTACCTCTGGCTTATTTACAAGTGTTTTTATTTTATCAAAATCAATAGGTAAACCACCAACATCTACTGGAATAATTGCTTTTGTACGTTCAGTAATATGAGCTTCTATTTTTGAAATATCAATACCAAAATCGGAACTAATATCTACCATAATAATCTTTGCTCCTCGGTGCGTTACTATATTAGCTGTTGCACAATAAGTATATGCAGGAACGATAACCTCATCGCCTTGTTTTACTCCAAACCAATATAACAATAACTCGGCTCCTGTTGTCCATGAGTTTACAGCTAATACATTTGACACATTGCAATATTCAGCTATTTTTTGCTCAAATAACTTGGTTTTTGGTCCCGTAGTTATCCAGCCTGATTTTAAAGCTTCGGTTACTTCTGCTATTGTTTTATCGTCTATTCTTGGTGGTGAAAATGGTATCATAATTATTTTACTATTAAATTTATTTCTCAAATATATCAATCATTCGCTTTGCTAAAACCCTATAATCATGTTTGTCTACAACATATTGCTTTCCATTTTGCCCCATCTCAAGCAAATCATCATCTGACATTGTATTTAATTTATGTATAGCATCTGCAATAGCTTGTGGGTTTTCTGGCGGCACATGTATTCCGCACTTAGCTTCTTCCACAAAAGTATTAGGGGCATCTACAGCGTGAATTATTGGTTTTGATGCCATCATATAATCAAATATTTTATTAGGACTTATGCCAAAACGATACAACTTCTCTTTATTCCACGCTATAAGTAAATAATCCATTTTTGATAACAGGCTCGGTATCTGTTTTTTTGGTATTGAATTGAAAAAATGAATATTAGGTAACCCGTTGGCTTGTTGTTGCAAGTTTGCTTTCTCGTTACCATCGCCTACTAATACAAAAGCATACTGTTCATCATCTTTTAATAACCGAGCAGCCTCAACTATAGTGCATAATGAATTAGATATTGCATGTCCTCCTGCATAACCAATAATGATTTTACCTTGCAACTTGTTTAGTTTTTTTGTTAAATCATCATTTAATTCTTCAGCATTATTTACTTCATTAATATAAATACCATTCGGAACATAATGCCATTTATCTAAGTTTAAACCATGGCTACTCATATGCTCCTTAGTATTAGGCAACATTGAGATAACACTATCTGCATGTTTGTAAGCATAATTTTCTCCGTGTTGCATTAGCATAATAAATGGATGATACTTTGACATATTGCCAAGTTCCTTTGGTGATAATGGCCATAAATCGTGCACTTCATAAATATATTTAGCTTTTGATAAACGTGCTATTTTACGAGCCACATAATTATCGCTAGGATAAGTAGATGAGGCTATTACAACATCTGGCTGTATGGTTTCGGATAAGTATTTGGCTTTTTTATATGTCTTAAAAACAAAGGAAAATATATTTTTAACCCTACTTACCCCATTACCTTTATAAGGTGGCGTTTTTACCCAAATATAATTAATTCCATCAATTTGGTTAATGGTAAAATCTTTTTGTATTTCAGGATTTTCTTGTCTTAAATGAGAGTACGTTGAAACAAGTATTGTTACCTTATGCCCTAACTTTGCCCACTCCTGTGCCAGATAATAAGGACGATACTCCATACCCATTTGAGGAGCACCTGCATAATGATTGATAAGTAGTATATTCATAAATATATTTTTTATTTTTTCCTCTCTATAAACTTATACTCTGTGCATTTATAAAAAAGGCAACTTATTGCGGATATTTTTAGTATTGTCATAAGCTAAAGATTAAAAATATTACTTCTTTAACAAGAACATGTTTAATTTTTAATAAACTTATTTTCTTCACTTGTCAGAATATCTATTGCCTCACGATAATTAACAAATAGATAACCCTCAGATTTACAATATAGTACAATATCTTCATACCATTTTTTCCAAGATAAAAACGACTCATCATAATACCTATCATGGAATAAAATTGTAAGATATTCAACTCCCTGCTTTTCGGCTGATTTAATCTTGCTTATAGTTGATTTTACTGCTTGTTCAACAGTTTGCGATTGCCATTTCTTACCATTTTCCAGTTCATAACTTTCCATAATATGCAAAGGGAACTCATACATTTCTCCTATTTTGTAATGTTGCTTTATGCCGTAATCCGTTGTGTCAAATATATACCCTGCTTTTGCAAGATGCTCAAATGTTGCTTTATCATTACGCAGATAGTGCATTCTTATACCAAAACTATCTAATCCTGATATTTGTTTAAATAAATCATACTCTTGTTGTACCTGATTGGAAGTTTGATATTTTATACCATGCACTCCACAATCAACTCCTTGTTTTATAATTTCTTTAATCCACTTTTCAGCTAAATCAATTGAGTAATTTAAACCTACACCATTATCAACGCCGACAAAAAAAGTTGCAGGAACATCTTGTTTTTGATTGAAAACAATTATCTCGTTAATATTTTGCCATTTGTTTTTGAATATATTACTAAGCCTTTTGAGTTTTTCGTTAAACGAAATCTTACCGATAAACCACTCAATATTATTTCTGACAATAAATTTTGGAATAATAGTATCGGTAAGGTGCTCTGTGGCTGTTATATGGTCAACATCATGTGATATAATTACTTTCATGTATATATTATTTTATAGCATCGCTAGTATGTAATGCTTCAGCTATATTTAACAACAAATTATTTGCTTTAGTTATTCTAAAATATGGCACTTGACGCGTTCCAAATTTACGATACGATTTTTCTATCATAGGCACCATACTTCCTTCAAAATCAAAACTATTAACGAACTTTGATGCGTATTTAATTGCCTCATAAAACATTAAACTACTAGCATCGTACTCTCTACTTTTATCATTAATTGATGTTACTAAACTATAAGCACTATTATCGTCCCAAACAATAAATATACAACATAACAATTCTCCTTCTTTAGTTTTTACACCTAATACCTCTCCTTTATTTAACTCTTGTGCTTTATTAACTAAATTATACAAAACTGATTGAGGATATGATACCGTTTGCTTTTTTTCAGCTAATGCATTTTTATGATGCTGAAAGAATGTTTCCACATCTATGCCGTACTCTATTTGCAACGAATGTTTCAGTGCTTTTTTTACTTGTCGCCTTTTTGACGATGCAAAGCGTTGCAAAACATCCTCATCATTTTGTATATCTTCAAGTATATAGGTATAATACGATGATTGCTTAAACCCTCTCCAATAAAAAGGCAACCAATTAGTTACTGTGTGATGAAAGTTTTGAAAAAAGAATGATTTGGTTGGAATCTGGTCTATTATCTCATTAAATATCTGTGTTTCAAACGAAACTTTACGTTCATAATTTTGTAACTGTTCTTTTTCATATTTAACAAAAGGGCCCATAGTTTGAGTTAATGGTGGCATGTAAATAGTATTAAATATGCTCTTCTTTTGTAAGAAATAAGGCATTGAGGCTAATATATTATCTCCTTTCTTTACTAAAATAACATTCCACTTTTCTTCTCCACAAACGGCATCTAACCACCAAGGCTGACTAAATATAGGGATAGAATTATTTGCACAAAATTTAATATATTCTTGTTTTTTACTCATTGTTTTGTTATTATAATTTAAGAGATTAACTTGTGTTTATATTGTAAATTAACCTCATTATTGGGCAAATGTAATGCAAAAATAAAAAAGAAAATATCAATTAACGACACTCCCCAAAATAATGAATATTGAGTTAAGGATACTATAAGGAAACTACTTATATATGCCCAATTATATTTATTAATATTTACAACTACTAATATCATAAATAATAAAAATATAAAAATACCATGATTTGCCAATACTTGCAAATAAGAATTATGAGCATGAGCGGAGTCTTTTTCACCTCCATAATCAACCTTATATTTCTGCGAATAATATCCAAAATATAAATTATCTTGAATAAAATCAATATACTTAGGCCATATATCCTCTCGTCCTGACAGACCTATTGTCTCTGTATTTCTGGAGAATTGATTATAGATACTGTTATATTTGATTACAGCTACCGATACTATTCCAATAAAAACAATAAGCATTGCCAAAACTTTTAAAGTGAATCTAAAAGTAAGTTTCTGTTTAATTATAAAATTCCAAAATGATATAGCCAATTGAAACCCTACAAATATAACTAACACTAATAAACTTGTTCGCTGAAAAGACAGCACTAAACCAATAAATAAAGACACCAAATATATTATGTTATATTTTTTATTAACTGGCTTAAAATACAATAGTAATAAAATAGAACCTAATATTTTCTCAGCAACAACACTTGAATTATTACTTAACCCATTAGTGGCTCTAAAATACAAAAGATTGGGCATACTTGTTGGGTAATACTCATAATAGTCTTTCCAAAAAAACAATGTATTAACTTTTAACCAGAATTCCAAAACACAAATTAAAGCCTCAAATACAACTAATGATACAAATATCTTAATATCTTTTAATGTTAGATATTTTCCTATAATTAAACTACAAAACATTAAAGATACATAAGGGAATAAATTAAAATAAGAATTTAATTTATTTATATGAATGAATGAATTAAGAAAGCTTAATACTGTAATAATACTAATAATAATAAGGTTTACAACTAATTTAGCATCTAACCTATTAATAATAATGTTTTTTCTATTTAAGAATAGAACAAGTAATGTTAAAAGCACAAAAGAGAAATGTGGCAACAAATCGATACTACAAAGAAAAAGTAAAAAACCTATCATAATAATTTAACTAATATTGAAACTTTTGTTTTTTTAACGAAAACCATGGCATTGGATAATATTTATTACTTAAATACCAAAAAAACACAAAACTTAAAAAGAAAGAGACCGCTGTTGATATAGCTGCTCCTTTTATTCCCCACAAATTTATAAAAAAATAATTTAGCACAAGGTTGATTACTCCAACTACTATTGTGGTTATAGCTATTATCATTGTCTTTTTCATTGCAAATAAATAATTTACAACCATAAAATAAAAGCCATTAAACAAAAATCCTAATAAAACCCATGGTACAATATCCATTCCTGCGTCAAATTTACTATCAACAAACCAATAAAATACTGGGATACAAAGCCACAATAGAGCAAAAACAGCAACCGATATTAATGCATACCAATATGTTTGTTTTACTATTTTTACTTTATCAAAGTTTGGTTCATTTATTGCTTTCATAAAATTGGGAACCCATGCTTGATTAAATGATATTTGCAATATATAAAATGCCATACCTATTTGGTAGGCTACCGAATAAATACCTAATTCAGAATCTGATACCATTCCTGCTATAAAATATCTATCAGAAATATTAAGAATATATCCACCTATACTATGAAAAATTAACGGTAAGCTATACAACAAACCTTTATTTAGCAATTCCTTATTTATTTGCAACCTAACTTTATGCTTTTGTAAAAAAACATAAAAAACAAATACCGATGCCAATCCAGAAACTAAAACCATTCCCCAAATACGCCCTGATAATCCCCAAATGAATAAAGCAACAAATAGTATGGAAATTAATAGTTCTGCAACAGTACGTATTACTTTAAATAAACCAAAATATACTGTTTGTTTAGCTATTAACCAATAGGTTGAAAGGGTTTCGTTTATTACTCTAAACGATGCTAAAACTACTACCAAAATGATATGATATTGCCAAACTATATTAGGGCTAAATATTAACATTACACCACATATACCCATAACTACCAAAGCTGACAAAATTGTAATAACTAAACTTGTTCCTATATATGCGTTATTATCTACTGATTTATCGTAATAAAAAACCGTAATACCAGAATAAAAGTTAAGCCCAATAATAGGGATTAAAAAACTCATTGTAGTATAGAAAATATCCAATTCGCCATATTCGGTGGTAGTTAAATACGAGGTTAATATAGGCAATAATAAAAATGGTATAGCTGTGTTTAAAACATTGGCAATAGTAACAGTACTCAGATTTTTTAATAAATCCATTTTCTTAAATTTATTTATTATATTAGATACCATACCAAATTAGTTTAAACATATAATTAACTTACAACCGACAAGTTACTTTTTAAATTCGCTTCAAAATTATCATCAAAATAAGACTTTACACTTTTCTTTATTTGTTTACTATCATATTTATCAATACCTTTAATAAACGACAATATTTGTTTAGTGTCGGTAGAACATAAAATAAATGGATAATTTTTATTTACAACATCTTTATAATGTTTAATGCTATAATCATCAATATTAAACAAAATGTTTGGAACTCCTAAACTCAGAGATTCTAAAAAAGTAGTAGAGTACACTGTTGCATGAAAATCTACTTGTTTTACTAATGAATAAAATTTGTTATCACCCTCATAAAAAACAACATTCTTAAATTGTTTTTTATATTCCTGTATTTCAGATTTATGCCGAGCTAAAAATAAAAAACAAATACTATCATTATTTGTTTGCATATTATCTATTAATACCAACGACTGCTTATCTACGGTAAATTGCCCTGTAAACAATATTAGTTTATCATACTTTTCTCTTAATTTTTTTATTTGTTTATCAGGTTTATTTATTTGCTTAGAATATAAATTTAAAGCATTTGAACCTAATATTTTAATCTGATTATCAGAATACAACGCTGAATTATTTAATAGAACATCCTTAAAATAACTACCAAATACAAAAATGTCGGTAGGAAATAAATAAGGATTAGGCTTATCGCTATACATATATGATTCATGCTCCTTATTTATTATTCCGTGTTGCAATTCTATTACCTTTATGTTATGTTTTTGGCAGGCATATATATAACCAAAATATGAGTAACTACAATTA